>OGJP01000015.1_pt1 | contig 229778 bp, 192 predicted proteins | sample 1572311 | NCBI WGS metagenome assembly OGJP01 (sample SAMEA2582093, study PRJEB24529) | metagenome | biome: Human gut stool | place: China | collected 2011
GGCACTTCAACACAAATTTGATGTGGTCGGCGTTCAGCTTCATAAATCGGCTACGTACCACCTCGGCGGGCTTATCGTCCCCGGCGATGTGCAGCAGCTTGCGGTTGGTAGCACAGGTGTCCACCAGCAAATCTACGATCTGATAGATGGTGTCCTCATCATCCGGGCAGAGCCGGAGCAGAAGGTCTACCTCCAAAGACTGCGAAAAATATTCTTCCAGTTGGGCGCGCTTACTCATCCCATCCGATTCTTCGGAATAGAAGAGATTAGTCTCACTCATTTCAGTATCATTCTCTTTAGTCTTATTACACCGTGATTTTGCAGGGTCTTGACACGCGATTTTGAAGCCACAAGAATCGTCATTATCACGATTCTTGACACTCTCTTTTGAAGATTCTGCCGAAAAGTTTTTCACATATACCAAACTTGGCTTTCCTTGCCCTCGGCGTTTTCGTTCAATCAGACCAAACTTTTCAAGTTCCCGGAGCAGCTTGGTTGCTTTGTTGTCTGCGCAACACAATGCCCTCTTGACATCCTCGATTGTGAAGATGATGAACACCCGGTTTTGCTTGTCCAGCCAGCCGTTTTTCACCGACAGGCTCATGCGGTCCAGCAGGATACCATACAGGGTTTTGGCATCCGTGGACAGGCTCTGGAACCGCTGCTCCTGAAAAAGAGCCTTTGGAATGCGGTAGAAGGAGAAAAGCTCTCCAGTCTGTCCGTAGAAGTAGTCAAGGGTCATGCGGTTGGTTCATGGATAAAAAACAGCGATAATACATCGGCATCGTTGAGAAAACCTCCTTGTCAATACTTTTGGGGAAAATAAAAAGCGCAACTTTGATGTGTAAAATCAAAATTGCGCTAAGTAAGCTGTCAGAAAAAACTTTTCTCGTAAATGACCTTCTCTCTGAGCAAAACCCATTGACACACTTGAAAATTGGGTGGTAAAATTGCCTTGTAGGCGGAGCATGATTCCTGGAAGCAGGATGCAACTGTGAACCTTTTGGGTGGATGGAACGTATCAACGCGATATTAAGCCTGTCCCCGCACTTTCGTGTGGGGGTGCGTTTCGATACCGTTCGGGAGAGCGCTTGCATGGCATGCAAGAGGTCAGCGGTTCGATCCCGCTATTCTCCACCAAAAAGGCACTGTACTTCGTTTGAAGTACGGTGCTTTTCTTTTTGCTTTCTTAGAGGCTGCATCGAGAATCAGCCAAATGCCTGATTTTGCAGGCGGACAGATTACTCCCCCTCGATGTATGGGGTGAAGCCGAAGTTGAACGAGATGCTGATCTGATAGCGTTTCATGATAAGCGGTTCTTTCGGGATGCAAAAAAAAATAGCCGCCAGCTTCAAAGACATCTTTGAAGCTGACGACTGTGATGATACAGACACTATTTTGCGCTGCAAAAGGCTTGTTGGGAACACCCAAAAACCCGTGAACTGCATCCGCTGGACGGAGACCAAGACATTATTACGGCTCAATAATATTGAAGGTCTTTTCAAACTTCGAGGCGTACGCCAGCAGGCGTTTCAGGACGGTGGCATCGCCTGTGATCTGAACTTGTCCTGCCTGCTGACCGGTCATCAGGGCAAACAGCTGGAGCCGCTTGCAGGTGACAGACGCCTGCGCATCTGTACGGTTTTCGCCCGGATAAGCCAGCAGTACGCCGTTTTTACGGGTGACGTAGAACTGTTCGTTCTCATCTGTCACGTTCAGATTCAAAGTAAGGTCATCGTTCTGTGCAGCATTGCCATCCGACAGGATCGCGATATAATCCAGCAGCATGGAAACCGTCATCGCCCGCATACTGTTGGTGAGGCCGTTCGCTGTGCGGGCGCGGCCGGACAGATTGCCACTCCGCAATTCGGCTGCACCCATCAGGTAGACATTGCGCCAGGTGCCGGACTCCGCCTGATAGCCCAGCTGTTCGAGCGCGTCTGCGCAAAGATTGCGCGCCTTCTGGTTGGTGGGGTCGGCAAACACCAGCTCCTTCGTGATCTGGGCGACCCACTGATATTCGCCCTTGTTGTAGTCCTTTTTCGCCCTGAGCAGAACGGCATTGGTGCTGCCAAGATACTCCACCAACTTTTTCGCTGTTTCGCTGGGAGGGAGCGGGTCCAGATCGACGGGGTTCGCATCGTACCAGCCCAGATATTTCTGATAGACCGCCTTGGAATTATGCGACAATGTACCGTAATACTGGCGGGTATACCAGACCTTTTCGAGTGCGTCCGGCAGAGAGATCATGGAAGAGATCTCAGTGGAAGTGTAACCCAGATTCATGTAGTGCAGGGTCTGGTCGTGGATGAACTTATAAATTGCCGCCGTGTTGAGCAGATACTCGTGGATCTCCTCGCCCCAGTGCGGCCAGTTGTGGCTCTGAAAGACCACATCGGTCTTGTCGCAGAACTTCTGATCTGCCTCGATGATGTATTTTGCCCAGTCGTTCGCATCCCGGACCTGCGCACCGCGGAGAGTATACAGGTTGTGCAGCGTACCGGTGCAGTTTTCTGCCATCCAGAGGGCGCGGTACTTCGGGAAATAAGCGTTCATCTCTGCGGGCGCTTCTGTACCCGGTGTGAGCTGAAATTCGATCTTTAGCCCATCGATGGTCAGTGCAGGCGTATCCGAACCGATTTCAAAGGTCGGCGGAATGAGTGCCACCTGACCGGTGGATTGCCCCATGCCGATGCCGATCGAGAGCGCGCCCTTCGAGCCTTTTTCCAGCACCGTACCATACTGATATTGCGCGCGGCGCGCCATGGCGATGCCTGCATAGACATTTTCGCTGATGGCGTGTTTCAGGAAACCTTCCGGAGCAAGAACGACCGTCTTTCCAGAGGCAAGCTGCTGCTCGATGGAAAGGCTGGAATCTGCCACATTGTTCCGGTCGATCGCACCTTCTGCACCGCCGAAGTGATCCACATGGGAGTGGCTGTACAACACAGCCTTGACATCCAGCGTGCCGAAGCGTTTTTCCATCAGAGTTTTGGCTGCCTGCATATTTTCCCTGCACATCAGCACGTCAAAGATGATCCAGCCGTTGTCAGTGCGGATGAAGGTCGCATTGGACATATCAAACCCGCGTACCTGATATATGCCGTTGCAAACCTCATACAGTCCGGCTTTTGCGTTGAGCTGCGTATTCCGCCACAGGCTTGGGTTGACCGTATCCGGCGCATCGCCGCTCAGGTCGCCGTAGCTTGGCAGATCCCATGCCGTCGTTCCGTCATCGTTGTAGATGATCGTTTCTTCTGCGTTGTCCAGCATTCCGCGCTCAGCATTGCCAAATTCCCGCCGGTCGGAAAAATCCAGCTTGCTGTACCATTCCGCATTCTTCTCGGCAGTCAGGGGCGTTGCATCCTGTGTTGTTCCCGGTTTCGCCGGGTCGCTGAAAATATCGGTAATAAAATTCAGACCGTTTTCAGACTCACTTCCGGCTGCATGAGCAGACAAGGATACTCCGCACGCCAGCATTGTGGCGGCTGAGGTGGAAATAAAATTTCTGCGGGTCATCTTCATTGCGGGGTTCCTCCTTTTACTTTCACATAGGATCTCAGATCATCTTACATCGACCGTAGGTGCCTGCCAGTTGTTTAGCGTGTTCCAGTCCGGTTTATAGATGCGCAGGAAGAGATGGAAGCCGCCCTTTGCGATGGGGAGCCAGTTTGTTGTATCCTCCGGGGCATCCGCAGAGAGGATCACATCCACAGAGCCGTCGGCATTGGGCGTGAGACCCGAGCGGTCATTCACGCAGTAGCGGCCGATGGGATTATCGATCAGGAAATCGTCATCGCCGTAAGCCGTTACCGACCAGAATCCGTTGTCCACCGTCGGCGGAAAACTGGTAAAATGCAACTTGTAGGTTCTTTTTCCGGTCAGGGTATTGCCGCTGCTGTCCACCTCAGTCTTGGGGTAGATGGCGATATCCGTTGTGTTCGCGCCCAGTCCGATCAGAGCTACCATCGTCCGGTAGGTATATTCGGTGCCAAAATCGCCAATGGGGTCTCCATAGTAGATCCACTGTCCCATCTGCCGGGCATATTGTGTGGCTTGTTCGGTCAGCTTGCTCTTGAGCTGCAACAGCATCATTTTCCAGCGCAGCGTCCCGCCCAGACCAAGCAGGCTTTCATCGAAGGTCTCTCCCGGCCCTACATGGAGCGCTGCGAGCCTGCGGAGCAGCGCGGCATCTTCTGGGGCGGGCGGGTTCAGCACCATCAGATCATTCGCCGTGTCAAAAAATTCTTTCGGAGTCATTGCCAGAACTTTGTTCACCGGAATAAAGTCATTTTCCGGTACATAGCTGCCCTTCGGAGGTACATAACTGCCCGATATATACATCGATAGCGGCGTCAGCTGCATCTGCTCCTGGATCGCATAGACATTCGGCAGGTCTTCTGTTCCAGAGAGAACGATACGGGCGATCGTCCAGACGGTCGTTGTAGGAACTTCGATCTTCCGGACACCTTCTGGAAGCGTTCCCTGCCAGCCGGAGCGGACGATCGCATAGATGCCCGGTTCTTCCAGAACGGCTGCTGTATTCGTCCACGCATCCAGAACCTGAACATTGAAGAAGCGGTCGGTCGCCGGAACGACATAAATCATCGGTTCCTCCGAAAGATCCAGCCATGCCTGTGTGTAGATGGTATCCACATTGGGCGTCACCACCGTGCGGAAAGATGCATCTGCCAGCTTCCTTGCATGGTTGAACTGGTTGATCGGAGCTCTGATATTGTTGGCTGTCTCTGTATTCGTCGAATAGATCTTCGTTGCATTCATGATCACGAGCGGAAATGCGTAGAGATAGGCTTCTTCCAGCAGATTTTGCGCGTCCGGAATGGCAAAACACGCTTCGGCGGTCTCTACCGGCAGAAAAGATATTCCAAGAGCCGCCGCTGTGGCGGCTGAAAGGCTGAGAAAACTTCTTCGGGTCATCATTTTCATGGTCATTCTCCTTATTTCTCAATAACAGAAAGACTGCTCTTGTCTAAATTATACTGATTTTCTCAACTATTTTCAACTATTATGGTGCGAATCGACCCAAAACGGGTGCAAATCGACAGCATACTTCTCTTGACGCAGCAATGCCCGCGTTTGCATCCGGTTCTGGATGATACGCGGGCATTGGTCTATTTTCTATTTACTCCGGGAGCCTTCCAAAGTAAAGCATCAGCGCCTTTTCTGCATCGGAGCTGTTCCGGGTGAAGCGGATCCTGGCGATGTCGAACAGGATACAGCCGCAGTGTCCGGGAAATGTCGGGAAGCAGATGACTTTCAGATATGTGTCGATCTCTGGGCTGTAATCAATGATTTCGAGGGTCTCCCCATAGAGTGTTGCACGCTCATACGCACGAAGCCATTTGGAATCCATATTGCTGAACAGGCTGCCGAACGAGTGATCCAGCAGCTGTTCCAATGGCTTCTTTTCCAGTTCTGCCAGTGCCGGGTTTCCATAGCGGAAGACCCAGTCTACAGCATGATGCTCCTCATTGAAGATCATCTCGATATCGGTGAACGCGAACGGAAATTTCTCAAAGCTGCTGTAATGGCTGCGGTATTCTTCTTCGGTATCAGGCGTTTCCTCTTTCGGGAATTTCCGGATAATATCCCTCTGCTTTTCCTGAAGCTGTTCGACGATCTGTTTCTTTTTTCGGAGGGTGTAGATCAAAGCCTCCCCGTTGCTGAGGTAGACCTTATCCGTGATACTATGGATCGCTCTCGTTGCCACGATACAGCCCCGGTGGATCTCCAGAAATGCCTCTCCCAGTTGCTCCTCCAACTGCGAAAGACTCATCCGCGTTTCATAGATCTGCTTATCCGTCAGGTGAATTTCTGCATTTCTGCCGACCATCAAAACATACAGGACAGCATCCCGATTCAGCACGATCTTTTTGCCGCCCGATATCACCGAAATATATTTTTTCTGCACGATTTTCATCTCCTCAGGGTGCGTAGACATCCTGTTTTTCCATTATACCCGTTTCTGCGTCAAAAAGAAAGAGCAGTTCCCGGTTCTGTGTGCCGGCAGGTCCAAATCCGTCTCGCAGACCATTCGTATGCAATGGATCCCAGCAGGAGCGCTGCAGGGCGGATCATCCTCCATCCCCACCGCGCATGGTGGAAGAAACAGGTACAGCCTGATGCAGTAAACCGTAAGATAAAAGCAGAAGACACTCTTCCCCGATGGAAAGGGCGTCTTCTGCTTTTTTAGCCGTTCTTCACGGCGATGAGCACGCGGATCTTGCCGCCTGCTGCGCAGCCGAGGCTGTCGTACCAGCCGATGAGGTGGTAATCTTCGGCGTTGACCTGCGAGAGGGAGGTGGCATATAGTCCTCCATAGAGCGCTGGGTGTCGTCAAGAGAGATCTCGGCGCTGCGCAGGCTGTTGGAAGCCGACTTCACCTGTTTGGTGAGGGAAGAGCTGGAAAGCTGGACGAGGGCGGTGTCCACGCCGACAGTGCTGCCTTCCCTCACGCAGAGGGCGGCCACAGTGCCGCTGGCAGCGGCAGTGATGATCTGCTCATACTGGCAGGTGAAGTGTGCCGAGCTCATGGCGCTGACGCCGTTGATGGAGGCCGTGCCGGACATGGTGGTGTTCAGGGGGCCGGGGTTCGACACGGCGATGACCACCGAGCGGACGGCGAGGTTGCCGCTGGAAAGGCTGTCGGCACCGGAGATGGACTGGATGGTGCCGGTTGTCGTCTCAAAGGTGCCGTCGATGATTACATCCACGCTCTGGCCGACAAAATAAGTGATGGCGTCGGCGGCGGGGAAGTCTAGGGTCAGCAGCAGGGTGGAATCATCGCGGACGACGGCCACTTCCTGCCCGGCAGAGATGACGTCGCCCGCCTTGACCTTCAGGGAAGAGACTGTGCCACGGACAGAGCTGTGGATGTACTGGGCATCCACGGCGTCGTCGTAGCTGCTCTGGGCCTGCTCGAGAGAAAGCTGGGCTTTCTCCACGCTGCTGGCCATGTCGGAGCTGTCGATGGTGTAGAGCACATCGCCCTTGTTGACAGTGTCACCTACCTCGAAGTCAGCGGTCAGGACGGTACCTTTGACCATGGGTTTGACGGTGTAGGTGTCGGCGGCGGTGATGGTGCCGTCGGCGCTGTAGCTGTTGACGATGTCCAGCTTTTCGGGTCTCGTCTCGACATACTGGGCGTTGGCGGCAGCGGGTTTTGCACTGTTCTTCGGGACAAGCACGGCTGCGGCCACCGCTGCCGCGCAGATGGCGGCGGTGATGGGCTTCCAGTGCTTTTTGATAAAGGGCTTCACGCCCGCCGGAGCCGGCTGGGCAGAGGCCGTGTCAAGACCGACGAGATATTCCGGATCGACCTTGTCCTGTGGTTTCTTTTTTGATAGCATGGTGATTTGCCCCTCCTAAGAGATTTCTCGGGGAGCACTTCTCCCCATCTGACAGGGAAAAGTATACATTCCAAATCTTAGGAAATGCCCGAGAAATTTATTAAGAAGGACTTAAGAGGTTTGAATTTTTCATGAAACCCTCTCAGGCGCTTCGCGCCAGCTCTCCCAAGGGGAGAGCCTTTGGCAGGCCGGGCAGCTTTCGTCTGACTGCTGAAGGTGTAATATGGCGCAAAAAAGAGTGCTCCGCTGCAGAGGGCAGCGGCTTCGGAACGATGTTCCTTGTCAAGCTGCTGCTAATCTCTACAGCGGAGCACTATATGTTACGATAAATTGAGCCTTGTTCGTACAGTATGAACCTTGCCGACACGCCAGAGGCTCCCCCTCTGGGGGAGCTGTCACGCCTGCGGCGTGACTGAGAGGGCTATGGGAAACAGCAGCGTGATGCAAAAGCGTTCGCCGCTCTGCTCGATGCGGCATACTGCGTGCATCTTTTCCATCATGGTCTCGATGCTGGTGAGGCCGACCTTGGTGCTGTCGGTGCGGTGCTGGCCGGGGAGGACGGCATTTTCAAAGGCAAGCCCGGCTTTGCCGTTCTCTTTGACGAAGCGGACGGAAATGTCCTGCGCCGGGTCGGCGTATTTGAGCAGGTTCGAGGTGATGTTGTCAAGGATGCGGTGGACGTACTGCTCTTTTACGGTTAGGGTGTCGTCCTCCTCGCCCAGATCGAGGGCGCAGGCAAAGCTCCGCTCCTGCAGCTCGCCCACCATTTCGGTCAGCGGCTCCTCGAATATCTGGGAAAAGCGGGTCGGCGGGTCGAGGACGGCCACGGTGTCCCGGGTGACGAGGGCGTATTCGAAGAGGTTGTCCGACAGCTGCTTGAGCTGGCGGGCCTTGGTATCTATCTTGGCAAGGTAATCTTCGGCCTGCGCCGTCGTCTCATATTTGCGGTGGCGAAGGATCTCGGTGTAGAGCAGCAGGGTGGTCAGGGGCGTACGGAGGTCGTGGCTCATCTCGGTGATAAGGTTCTTCACCTTGGCGGCGGCGGCCGCCTCGTCCTCGTGCTGCTGGCGGAGGGTGAGACGCATGGAGTCGAGGCTGGACGCCAACGTCGTCAGCTCGTCGCTGCCCTGCACCGTGATAGGGTGGTCGAGGTCGCCGCCCTCCATGGCCTGGATCTCTTCACTGAGCTGGACGATGTACTTCACGATGCCCCGGCTCCCCCAGAGGAAAAAGAGGGGGAAGGATGCGAGGCAGATGATGAGCAGGAGATCACAGCAGATGCTGTAACATGCGTCGAAACCGTTGTAGTAGAGCAGGGCCGTGATCTCACCGTCCGAGAAGTTCAGGGTGTAGACGGGCGACCAGTCGTAGAAGGGGCCGTGCTGGTGACTGTCGGTCAGCTCAGGGGCCTCCGGGTCGTTGTTCTTGTAGTAGTGGCGGGGGGCATAGGACGAATAGATGAGCTTCTGGTCGCGGTAAAGCTCCAACAGGTTATAGCGATGGCTCCGCGTCCAGTCGGTGAGCTTTTTTGATGTCTGTGCTGGAAAGGGAATTTTCGGTGATATAGTTCTGTAGCTCGTTGACCTGATACTGGGAAGCTTTGGTCTGAACCTCGGGCTGGTCGAAATAAAGGCGGAGGCCCTTGTTCAGCACCACCTGCAGAAAGCCCAGCAGCAGAAAGCTTGCCAGTCCCGACAGGATGATGAGCTGGGTGAACTGTTTCGCCAGACCGTGCTTTTCAGGTGTTGCCATTGCCGTCCTCCTGCGCCGCAAAGCGGTAGCCTTTGCCCCAGACAGTGCAGATGCGCTGAGGATTCTGAGGGTTATGCTCTACTTTCATCCGCAGATTGCGGATATGCACCATGACGGTGCCGTTGGAGACGTAGAAATACGGCTCGCCCCACACGGTCTCGTAGATGACCTGCACCGGGAAGATGCGCTGGGGGCTCTGCATCAGCAGCTTGAGGATCTTGTACTCGGTCTCGGTCAGGTCGGCCTCCTGCTCGTCCACCCAGACCCGGTTGCAGTCCAGCGCGATGCGCACGCCGTGGAGCTCCAGCATCTGGTCGTCGGGCTTGGGGTGGTGAGGTTCGGCCGGAGCCTTACCCTGATAGATGCAGTAGCGGCGCAGCAGGGCCTTGACCCGGGCGCTCAGCTCCGCGAAGGAGAAGGGCTTGGCCAGGTAGTCGTCGCTGCCTGCCGTCAGGCCCAGCAGCTTGTCCGACTCCTGCGATTTTGCGGTGAGAAAGAGGATGGGGACGGTGGAGGTCTTCCGGATCTCCTCGCAGACCCGCAGGCCGCTCATGCCGGGCATCATGATGTCGAGGATGACCAGATCGACTTCCGGTGTGAGCAGGCTGAGGGCGCGGGGGCCATTTTCGGCTTCGAGGATGCGGTAGCCCTCCCCGGACAGAAGGATGCGCACGCCGTCCCGGATGTCCGGGTCATCCTCTACGATCATGATGGTCTGCATAGTCTATGATTCCTTTCCTGTATTGCATAGTATCAGTATAGCAGATTTTCTGCATTGTGGACAGCTTATCACATACTTCTTGGGATTTGTGGGATGAAATCCTAAGGAGTTCTTAAGAAGGCGGCCATTTTGCCTCTTGCGGAGCGGGGCGGAGGAGAGTATTCTTATAGAAGAATACACAGGAAGTGAGGGTATCCCTATGCACAAAAAAGTTTTGGTATGTCTGCCCCTGAACGACGCCCACCGCGCCGCGCTGGAGGCATCCGTGCCGGAATTTGAATTCCGTTTCAACGCACTGGACGATGTCCACGCCGAAGATGTGCTTTGGGCCGACATCGTGCTGGGCAACGCACCGGTGTCGATGATCAGCCAGAACAAGCACATCGAGTGGTTCCAGTCCAACTCCGCCGGCCCCGACGCCTATCTGAAGCCCAGCGTCCTGCCCGAAAACTGCATGGTGACCAACGCCACCGGTGCCTACGGTCTGGCCATCAGCGAGTGGATGCTGGCCATGTGGCTGGGCATCCAGAAGGATATGTTCCTCTACCGCGACCGCCAGAACCAGCGCCAGTGGGCTCCCATCGACCGCCCCGTGAGGGGCATCACCGGGGCGCGGGTGCTCTGCGTGGGCATGGGCGACATCGGCTCCAACTTCGCCCGCCGCGCCCATGTGCTGGGCGCTGAGGTGGTGGGCGTCCGCCGCACGGTCCACCCCGACACGCCCTGCCCGGACTACTGCCTGCGTGTGGTGGCCCAGAGCCAGCTGGACGAGGAGCTGCCCGAGGCCGACCTCATCGCTCTGAGCCTGCCCGGCACCCCTGAGACCAACAAGCTGTTCAACGCCGAGCGCTTCGCCCGCTGCAAGGACGGTGCCATCCTCATCAACGTGGGCCGCGGCACCACCGTGGACAGCGACGCCCTCGTGGAGGCCCTGCGCAGCGGCAAAATTTTTGGCGCGGGCCTCGACGTCACCGACCCGGAGCCTCTGCCTGCCGACCACCCGCTGTGGGGTGAGCCGGGCGCTATCATCACGCCCCACAACTCCGGCAAGTTCAGCCTGCCCAAGACGCTGGACAACATCGTGGACATCTTCATCCACAACCTCAAGCGCTACGCTGAGGGCCTGCCGCTGGACAATCAGGTCAACCGCACCACCCGCTATGCCGCCGACCAGAACGGCGGCCACCGCCTGCTGAGTACCCTGTAAAATACGATAGTGTGATAAAAAGCCCATCTGCACCGTGGTACAGATGGGCTTTTGGTTTAGAGATTCATCGTGCCAGCACCACCGAGAGGGTGACTTCCTTGGCGTCGGGCGAGAGGTCGAAGCTGCCGCCGTCCTGTGCGGTGAGGCAGATAGTGTAGACCTTCTTCGCGCTGAGACGGGCCGGGGCATCGTCGAAGTGCCAGTCGGACACCTCGTGGTAGCGGCCATCCGTGCCGAGGGCGAAGAGCTTATAGTCGGCGGCATTTCCGGTCAGGCCGTTGATGCGGAAAGAAACAGTAGTCGCGGGGTGGAGGTTGTCGAGGGTGGCGGTGTGGAGCCAGCTTGCGGGGGTGCCGGCGCCGCCTGCGGCCTGGAACTCTGCCGCCGAAAGCACCCGGCGGGAGGTCTTGTCCAGATCGACCTTCCGGTAGGGCATCTCGGGCAGGAAGACGAAGCGGTCCTGCAGGCGGAGAAGCTCTTTGTAGCCGGTGGGGCAGTAGAGCTTGTTGCCGTCACGGCCCGCGTACATACCGATGGCCATGTTGTTGTAGCCGTAGAGGGAGGCAACGTCCACGGTGAGGACGGTCTTTCCGGTGTCGAAGTCCAGCACGATGTACTGCCACATGCCGCTGTCCACGTCCTGCACGAAGCCGTAGATATAGCCGGTGGCGGTGGAGAGCTTCATCATGGAAGTGTCGCTGAGGTCGTCGCGGCACCAGACGCTCTTCATGGTCCAGCCGTCAGCGGTGCGGATGGTGTCCACCCGTTCGACGCCGGGCATGATCATGCAGTTGCCCTTGAGCAGCCAGTTGCGGTCGTAGATGTTCTCGTAGCTCTGGATGGACGAGTCACTGTCGGGTTTTGCGAGGTTGGGGCTGCCTGCGCCGAACCAGTTGCAGACGATGGTGCTGACCCGGCCATTGCCGTGGTCGTAGACGATGGCCGAATTTTCCACCGACACCGGCATGTTGGCGGGCAGCTCGTCGATGACCGGGTGGCTGGCGGCGACTTCGCCGGTGTGGATGTCCACAGCCATCAGGCTGACGGTCTCGAGGTTGTCGGTAAAGAAGACCAGCTCCCGGCTCAGAGAGGGCGAGCAGCCGCCGCCCCATGCCAGACCGCCGCCGGTGGTGGCAGCGCCTTCGCGGCTGTCTTTTGCGCCCACGCTGTCGTAGGGGGTGCGCCAGACGACTTCAACGCCGCCGTTGGCACGCAGCAGGTAGCAGGCAAGGTTCGTCAGGATGACCGCACCCTCCCGGCAGGAGGCAATGCCGTTTTCAGCACCCTCGCCCGGAGCGGGAGCGTAGACATGGACTTCGTGGTCGAGGTCGGCGGTGCCGCCGGCAAGGATGGCGTCGATGGCATTGTGGGAGATGTAGCCCATCGCGCCCTGCTGGCCGCGGCTGGGGTAGATGCGGAAGCCGCCGGTGACGAACCAGAGGTTGCCGTCGTAGTCGAAGACGATGGAGAGCAGATTCTGCTCGAGGCTGCGGCCAAGCACCCGCTCGGCGGCCTCTTTGATGTTGATGTCCAGTACCTTTTCAAAAACCGGCAGAGGTGTACCGTTCTCGTCGGTGGCGCGAAGCATCAGCACATGGTTGTGGCTGGTGGGGCAGACGATGAGGTTGCGCCCGTCCACAAAGGAATAGGAGCTTTGGATGAGATAGCCGCCTCCGTCGTGCTTGGCGGGAGAGAAAAAGCCGATGGTGCGGACTTCTTCTGCGTCGAGGTCGCGGATGGCCAGACCGCCCAGGAACGGGCTGACGGGGTTATCGAAGTTGTCGAAGAAGATGGCCGGGGAGGCGTTGGGGTTCGTCTTTTCCATTGCTACGTTGACCTCGGGGCAGATGCCCACGGGGAGGACGGCGTCGGTGGAGTCAGTGTTGTAGCAGTCGTGGTGGATGTTTGACTCGCTGCGGCCCATAAAGGGGTTGGCGTCCACGACTTTTGCCGTCAGAGGCTTCGGCGGCAGGGCGGTGTCTGCGCCGTGGAAAAGGTCGGACAGAAGGCAGTCTGCCCTGGCGGCGGGGGCCAGCTGGCAGGACAGCAGTGTGAGAGCGGAAGCGCTGAGGAAGCTGCGTCGGGTCATTTTCATGGTGGAGTCCTCCTTTAATTAGTTGTGTCAACCTCTCCGTCATTGCTTCGCAATGCCATCTCCCCTCGGTAGGGGAGATATCGAGCGAATGCGAGACTGAGAGGTTAAAGGTTCAATAAAATATTCACCCGGAACAAACCGTTCTCGGTCTCGACGGTCATAGAACCGCCATATCTGGAAACAGCCGTCTGGATGGAGACGAGGCCGATGCCCATTCCGTCGTGTTTCGTGGAGTGGAGGATGCCCTGCTGGCGCTTGAGCACACCGTCATAGCGGTTCTCCACCAGCAGGCCCAGCATGGCGGGGCTCAGCATCCGGGCCAGCACCTTCACCTGCCGCTGTTCGGGCGGCAGCTTCTGGCTGGCGTGGAAAGCATTTTCCAACAGATTGCCCAGCATCATGCAGAAGTCGGCCTCCGGGATGGCCAGCTGGCGGGGCAGTTCCAGCCGCCAGTCCACCGGCACGCCGAGGCTGTGGGCCTCGTGGTCGTAGTGACCGGCCAGAGCATCCACGGCAGGATTCGCGCAGAGGGTGGGGCGCTCCTCGCTCAGCTCGGATTCGTACTGATGCAGGTAGTTTTTCAGCTCATCCACCTGCCCGGCCTCGGTGAGTCCGGCGATGACGTGGAGATGCTGGCGGAAGTCGTGGCGGAGATGCCGCGTCTGCTCCATATAGGCCCGCAGCTCGGTGTAGCGGCGGGATTCCACGGCCAGAAGCTGGTTTTCCCGGTCGAGCTGGGCGCTGCGGGTGTATTCCCGAGCCACCTGATACATCTCGTACAGCAGCAAAAAGATGCCCAGCAGAGAGATGGTGACGGCCAGAACAGAAATGATCATCAGACGGTTGATGAGCACGACGGCCGGGTCCAGCGGCATACAGAAGACGAGGAAAGCCGCGTAGATGGTGGGCAGCGGCCAGGCCGACTGCCAGAAGGCTTCGCCCCGGTACTCCCGCAGCAGCCAGCGGCTCCACTGGACGGCGGTGAACCAGAAGATGATGCAGAGCACTGCCGAGAGTCCCAGCTTGAGCAGGGAAGTGGAGACGAGACAGGCCGGGGCGTCGTTGCCCACCTCAGCCCGGGCGTTGAGCACCACGGAAAGCAGGGAGCAGACTGCCGTCATGACGCCGGCGACGGCGAAGAGAAAGGCGGTCTGGCTCACGGAAACTTCCGGACCCATCCGCCAGCGCAGCAGCCAGAACGCCGCCAGCAGGGTGGGCAGAAGCAGGATGTTGCTGTCGAGTTCGAAGATGGCGCAGAGGGCCGCCGCTGCAAGGCAGATGACCGTGACGAGAGCGGCTGTCAGCACAGCGGTGCGCCGGGGGGCCTTCACATGCTCCCACAGGGGCGCGAGGCAGAGGAATGCCCCTGGGTAGAAGATGGCGAGATCCAGAAAATAGCGTCCAAATAAAGAAAAGTCCAAGGTCGGGCCTCCTCTCGGCGTCATAGCTCCCGCCGCATATGGCGGAACTGATATTGTGTGAACTGGGCGAACAGGGAGTTCTTGTCCTTCTGACGCACGGGCAGGCAGGTGCCGTCCAGCATCTCGAAGCAGTCACAGTCCAGCCGGAGCACCTTGTCCATGTTCAGGATGACGCCCCGGTTGCAGACGATGAAGTTCTCCTGCGCCCGCAGCAGCTGCTCCACCTGGGAGAAGGTGGAGACTGCCCGGCACTCGCCGTCGTCGCTGACGATGCGGACGTAGTGATTCTGGGCCATGGCGTACTGTATCTTCCGCAGGGGGAGATGTACCTGCTGCCGTGCGATGCGGACTTCCAGCTCCGGTTCGGCCCGGAAGAGCACCCGCCGCAGCTCGTCGGCCAGCTGGAAAAGCTTTTCTTCCCGGTAGGGCTTGAGCAGGTAGTCGAAGGGATGGACGGGGAACGCGTCCCATACGTATTCCGGGGACGAAGTCACGAACACTAGCAGCAGGTCGGGATCGGCCCGGCGCAGGATGCGCGCCGTCTCGATGCCGTTGGTGCCTTCCATGCAGATGTCGAGAAAAATGACCTGATATTCTTTTGAGGGGAACGCCGCCAGAAAAGCGTCGCCGCTCTCATAATGGTCACAGACCAATGGTTGCCCGCCGCCGAAGGCCAGCCGCAAAAGGCTCTCCAACCGCTGAGCGTCGGGCAGGCGGTCTTCTACGACCGCAAATCGAAGCTCCATCCTCATTTCCTCCCTCATGACTATATTATAACATAACCATCGGGGCTTAGACACAGCGATTCACGCAGGAAACGACCCCATTCACGCAGGTTTGACAGCCCCGATGCAGCAAAACAAATCGTTCTGGCTCCATCAAACCACAAAACGAAACCTTTGTAAAATATAGAAATTTTATAGACATCTATTCTTTATAAGAATGGATAGCCCTCTCAGTCTGCTTCGCAGACAGCTCCTCCCAAAAGGGAGATGGAAATTTGTGATAGGAGAATGAAGTTTTGTGTTGTTGAAAACTTTCGGCAGACATAGAAAAAGCGCACCCCTTCTGCTTCTGTGTGGAGAAGGGCTGCGCTTCGTTTATACTTCGAGTTCAGGCAAATGCTCTTATTTTTCCCATCTCTTTTCCACTTCTTTGCCAAAAAAGTGAGATGAAGCACACAAGAGACAACGAAATGCCCGGCACAGAGTAAGCAAAATATCCTGTGCCGGGCGAAGGGGAAAAAGTTTTCTTAGTGGTTGGCGGCGCGGTAGATGGCGATCATGTCGTCGAGGCTGAGTTTTTTGGCCGAGCCGAGGGCGGAGCCGGAAGCTTCGAGGCAGCGGCGGGCCATCTCGTCGATCTGCGCATCGGTGGGGTCGATGCCCAGCTCGTGGAAGCTGGCGGGCATCCCGATGCTGTGGTAGAAGTCCACCATGGCGTCGATGCCTTTCAGGGCGATCTCCTCGTCGGTGCCGTCGGTGGTCACGCCCATGACGTTCCGGGCAAAGCGGACGAAGCGGGGCAGGCAGTCCTTGTAGACGTACCGCGCCCAGCTGGGCCAGAGGGCGGCGAGGCCCGCGCCGTGGGTCACGTCGAACATACCGCCCATCTCGTGCTCGAGTTTGTGGGACATAAAGTCGCCGCTGGCGATGCCGCAGCCGGTCAGGCCGTTGTGAGAGAGACTGCCCGCCCACATCACCTCGGCCCGGGCTTCGTAGTTGGCCGGGTCGGTGTGGAGGATGACCGCGTTCTTCATCACGGTGCGCAGCAGGCCTTCGGCCAGCGCGTCGGTCAACTCCATATTGCCGCCATTGGTGAAATAGCGCTCCATGGTGTGCATCATGATGTCGGCGCAGCCGGACTCGGTCTGATAGTCGGGCAGGGTCTTGGTGAGCTCGGGGTCCATGATGGCGAATTTCGGGCGGCTGATGTCGTCGTTGTAGGCCCGCTTCTGGTGGGTGTCCACCCGGGTGATGACGCTGCTGTTGGATGTTTCGCTGCCCGCCGCCGCGATGGTCAGGATGCTGGCCACCGGCAGGCACTTCCTGGCCGTGCGGGTGTGTTCGTACAGCTCCCAGACGTCCTTTTCCGGCTCGGCCAGGCCGTAGGCGATGGCCTTGGCCGTGTCGATGACGCTGCCGCCGCCCACGGCCAGCAGGAAGTCGATGCTGTTCTCTTTGCCGATGCAGATGCCCTCGTAGACCTTGTCGAGGTGGGGGTTCGGCACGACGCCGCCCAGCGTCCAGCTGGAAATGCCAGCCTCGGCCAGAGAATTTTCGGCCCGGTCCAGCACACCGGAGCGGACGGCGCTCTTGCCGCCGTAGACGATGAGGACACGGGTGCCGCCGTATTCGCGCACCAGCGCGCCTACGCGCTGTTCGGTGCCTTTGCCGAAGATGACCCGGGTGGGGGAGTAGAACTCGAAATTGCTTGCCATAGTGGTATTCCTCCTTGTAAGTGCTGCTTTCTGAGCAAAAGTATACACGAAATAGATTCGAAAATCTACACGCCCCGCGCCAAAATGTCCGGGACAAAACAAAACCCACATCCTCCCGGCAGGAAAACGGGAGGATGCAGGCTTCATTGGAAAACATCAGACAAAAAACCTGCCGACTCGAGGCGGTTGCAAGCCCTCAGTCGGCAGGATGCTTACTTCTTCGGAGTCATAGCCTCTTGACCTCGATTTCTTCATTTTTCGGTCTGTACCGGACGTTTCATAGAAGATTCTCCTTTGAAACGGTGAAGAACGATCAGCAGGGGAATGAATTTCTTAGTACATTGGAATGACCCTTTTCTTAACCGTTGGAGTGCGGGATACGAATCACAGAGATGAATTTCATATTACCACATTCTTTCGAGTTAGATTTGCGAAGGGAGTGTCATTACTTAGTACATTGGAGTTTCTCCTTTAGAGTTATTCAAATAAGACGTTCCGTACAAAAGCTTTCTTCATTGGGATCACCTTCGGCGGATCTATTTGAACGCGAGGGATTTTATTTCACAGACTGTTCTGTTATTCGCTTTATTGATGCTCAAGAACGGCTCTTGTTGTTGTGTTTTTATACGGGGGAAACATCCCGTTTGTGGTGAGCCTCTGTTTTGCTTCTCAGCGAACCCCGACAGTCTGTGCGTACTGTGCGGGTTCCATATCGACCATCGGTCTTCGCTCCTTTCTGCTTAAAGTCAGCGGGGTTAGCTCTCATTTGAGCTTCTGCTGTACTTCTCTGGTTTCTGGCTTTATTATACACGCGCGGGCGCGGTTTGTCCATTCGCAGAATGCACAATAAAATAGATATTATTTTTCAAGAAACAACTAAAAAAATGTATTGTTCGCACAAACAGACGGCAGGAACAGCTTCCCTATGCAGTCTGAGCGGCCCGCAGTGCCTTTTGTGGAAAACCTCTGCACAAGAACTGCCAAACTTCGTTCCGGGTGATTGACGGGACGGCGGGAATGCGATAAACTGCCCGAAAATTTCGGGTCGTTCGTGGAAGGATTTGCGCAAAACGGGAGAAAACGGCAGAAAACTCTTACGCGGGGCGGGAGTTTGTGCTATCATAGCGGGCAATGAATGGTAGTCGTGCAAAGACAGACGAAGGTTCCGCCCTCGTCTGTCTTTTTTTGTGCGGCGAAAGTTCCGAAAGACTTTACCCCACAACACAAATGAGGAGAAAATCAAAAATGCCTAAGACTCTGCTTGAAAAAATCGTCTTTACTGTCGTTATGGCCGCTATCATGGTCTATGGAATGATCGTCTACAATGTCGCCCTCGCCACCGGCGGCGTGACCAACGCCACCTTCGGCATGGCCCTGCATGAGATGCCCATTATGGTGCCGGTGGCCTTCGTGCTGGAGTTCTTCGTGGTGGAAAAGCTGGCGACTGCGCTGGCCTTCACCTTCATACGCCCCACCGACCGGCCGCAGTTCATCACCTATGCCATCTCTCTGATGATCGTCTGCATCATGTGTCCTGTCATGAGCCTTGTGGCAACGGTGCTGTTCAAGGAGTCCAGCTTCGGTACGTGGGTGCATACGTTCGGCTGCAATTTCCCGATGGCTCTGTGCTGGCAGATGTTCTACTGCGGCCCGCTGTCCCGCTTCATCTTCCGTGCTATCTTCCGCCGCGGTGAGCAGAACGCCCGGTGAGCCTGTATCCTGTATTATAAACAGGTAATATTACTTAATAAAAATAAGCTTCTAATTAAGAAAATTTCATCTATCACACACTTGACAGCTATATGAATTTTATATACCAGATATACATAGAGTGTATAATTCTGCCGGAAGGATTTTGTTTTACCTCAAAAATGAAACGAATCACTAAGGAGTGACGAAGAATTTGGTCAAAATGGACAGTTTGACTGCGAATTATTAAGCAAGATGCACAACGTTCCCGGCCAAGGTGTGAAATAAGATATAACAAAAAGTAGAATATCGACCAAAGGTCTTATCAAACGGCACCAATCGTGCTATGATACCAGACGCAAAAGGGCTGTGCTGAGCGCGGAAAGAGGGTGTGTTTCCATGAAAACAAACGCACCTTCTTTGATTTTTGGCGCGGCTGCTTTAATAAAAGAAACGAAAGGAGATAGAGTGAAAACGAACGATACCTTTACGCTTCAGGATAAGACTCTGCTCAGAAAGGAGGCAAAGCGATGAACGCATTGACTGCGGCCCTGAAAGAAGAGCTGAATGTGGAGATGATCTCCCTCGGCGGCCTGCAGGTGCCGGAATCCGTGGTGGTCAGCTGGGGCATCATGCTGTTTCTGGTCATCGTCTCCATCCTGCTCACCCGGAACCTCAAGGTGGACCACATCTCCAGGCGGCAGGCCATCCTTGAGCTGGTCGTCACCACGATCGACAACTTCTTCACGGGCCTGCTGGGCGAGCAGGGCAGACGGTATGTGCCTTACCTCATGACGGTGGCTCTCTACATCGCCTGTGCGAACCTCATCGGTGTATTCGGCATCAAGCCCCCCACGAAGGATCTGAATGTCACCGCTGCGCTGGCGCTCATGAGTATCTGCCTCATCGAGTATTCCGGCATCCATGCCCGGGGCGGCAAGGGCTTCCTCAAGAGCCTCACCGCTCCCACCCCCATCATGACCCCCATGAACATCCTCGAGATCGCCATCCGCCCCACCAGCCTGTGTATGCGACTGTTCGGCAACGTGCTGGGCGCTTTCGTCATCATGGAGCTCATCAAGCTGGTGGTCCCGGTGTTCGTGCCGGCCATCTTCAGCCTGTACTTTGATTTGTTCGATGGTCTCATCCAGACCTATGTCTTTGTCTTCCTCACCTCGCTGTTCATGAAAGAGAGTATTGGTGGAGAAGAGTAAACCTCTCCGTCACGCCTGCGGCGCGACACCTCCCCTATCAGGGGAGGCAAAGAGGAAATTGATTAAAAAATTAAAAGGAGAAATAATTATGAACGGACTCGTAGCTCTGGGCGCTGGCATCGCAGCGCTGACTGGTATCGGCGGCGGCATCGGCATCGGCATTGCCACCGGCAAGGCAACGGAGGCCATCAGCCGCCAGCCGGAAGCTTCCGGTAAGATCCAGACCAACCTGCTGCTGGGTGCAGCTCTGGCCGAAGGTACTGCAATTTTCGGCTTCGTCGTTGCTCTGCTCATCATCCTGTTCCTGGGTTGATAACGGAGGCATGACGAATGCTGACTCTGAATCTGAACCTTCTGTATACAGTCGTCAACATTCTGGTTCTGTTTTTGCTGCTGCGCAAGTTCCTGTACAAGCCTGTCATGAACATCATCGCACAGCGCCAGAAGCAGGTGGATGACACACTGAACGCCGCCGAGACCTCCAGGCAGGAGGCCGTTGCGGCCCTGAACGACGCGCAGGCAAAGCTGCGCAATGTGGACACCGAGGCTGCTGCCCGCCGCACTGCCTACGAGCAGCAGGCCGAAAAGGACAAGCAGCAGCTGCTGGCTGACGCCCAGAAACAGGCCGACGCCATCCTGGCCGAGGGCAAAGCTGCCGCCGAGGCCGAGCGCCAGCACAAGCTGCGCCAGGCTGACGCCCAGACCACTGCACTGGCCCGCGCCATGTGCGAGAAGTTGCTGGCCCGCAACCTGAACGAGCAGGACGACGCCCGCCTGCTGGACGACCTGTTGGAGAAAGCGGGGGCTGAAAATGGCAAGTGAATTCAGCACCGAGTTCTTCTCGGCCAACCGTATCGTCAAAGCTGACCTCCGTGCCGCCCGCACCCCCCGCGAGGAGGATCTGGAGCGCATCAAGAAAGAGGTCGCGAAGCTGTACGACGCCACCGAGGTCATCCTGAACGTCACGGTGGACGACAGCCTCCTTTCCGGCTATGTGCTGCAGATCGGCGACCGCGTCTTCGATAACTCCGGCCGCCACGCCATTGACCAGATGATGGCCGACAAGCCCTCTCTGGCCACCCTCAAGACCCGCATCGAGGACTACAAGCCCGCCGCCACCAGCGAAGAGGGCGGCGTGGTCATCTCCTCTGCCGACGGCATCGTGGAAGTGGAAGGCATGGACCGCGCCGTCTACGGCGAGATCGTCACCTTCGAGAATGGCGCCAAGGGCATGGTGGAGAGCGTCGAGCCGGGCCGTCTGGGCATCATGCTCTTTGACGGCGCTGAGACCGTCGGCGTCGGCACCATGGTCACCCGCAGCGGCAAGCGTGCCGGCATCCCGGTGGGCGACGGCTTCCTTGGCCGCGTCATCGACCCGCTGGGCGAGCCCATCGACGGCAAAGGCCCCATCGAGGCTGTGGGCTACAACCCCATCGAGAAGCAGGCCCCCGGCATCCTCGAGCGCCAGAGCGTGGATACGCCGCTCCACACCGGCATCCTCGCCATCGACTCCATGTTCCCCATCGGCCGCGGCCAGCGCGAGCTGATCATCGGCGACCGCCAGACCGGCAAGACCTCTATCGCCACCGATGCCATCCTGAACCAGAAGGACACCGGCGTGCTCTGCATCTACGTCGCCATCGGCCAGAAGGCTTCTTCCATCGCCCGCGTAGCCGAAGATCTGAAGAAGCACGGCGCGATGAGCTATACCACCATCGTGGCGGCTACCGCTTCCGACAGCGCCCCGCTGCAGTACATCGCACCCTACGCCGGTACGGCACTGGCTGAATATTTCATGGCTCAGGGCAAGAGCGTCCTCATCGTCTACGATGACCTCTCCAAGCACGCGGTGGCCTACCGTGCCATCTCCCTGCTGCTCCGCCGCTCTCCGGGCCGTGAGGCTTACCCCGGCGATGTCTTCTATCTGCACTCCCGTCTGCTGGAGCGCTCCTGCCGCATGAGCGACGCACTGGGCGGCGGCTCCATCACCGCGCTGCCCATCGTTGAGACTCAGGCAGGCGACGTGTCCGCTTACATCCCCACCAACGTCATCTCCATCACCGACGGTCAGATCTTCCTCGAGAGCGCCCTGTTCAACGCCGGCAACCGCCCGGCTGTCAACGTGGGCCTGTCCGTCTCCCGTGTCGGCGGCGCAGCCCAGACCAAGGCCATGAAGAAGGCCAACGCCAACCTGCGTATCGAGCTGGCTCAGTACAAGGACATGGAGTCCTTCGCACAGTTCAGCTCCGATCTGGACGCCGAGACCCGCCATCAGCTCGAGCACGGCAAGGCTCTGACCGAGATGCTCAAGCAGCCGCTCTATCAGCCCAAGACCGACGCCGAGCAGGTGGTCATCCTTGTGCTGGCTTCCCACGGGATGCTGGACGAAGTGCCTCTCGCTGAGCAGCGGGCGCGCACCGCTGCCTTTGTTCGCCAGTTCCATGCAGATGTGTCCGGCACGATGGATGCCATCACGGCCACCGGCAAGCTCACTCCCGAGCAGACCGACACCATCCTGAACGCATGGAAGGCCTACGAGGGAGGCGAGAGTCATGGCGTCCAGTAAGCTGCTGAAAGAGCGCATCGAGAGCATTCAGGATACCCGCAAGATCACGAATGCGATGTATCTGATCTCTTCCTCCAAGCTGCGCAAGGCACGCAAGAACTACCAGAACGTCCTGCCCTACTTCACTCGCATGAGAGACACCATCTCCCGTGTCGTCCCCCATCTGCCCGATGAGCCGGTGCATCCGTTCTTCCACGAGCGGCAGAGAGAGGACGGCGATCCCCGCCGCGCCTATCTGGTGCTGACGGCAGACAAGGGCATGGCAGGTTCTTTCAACCAGAACGTGCTGAAACTCCTGCTGGAAAAGGCTGACAGGAACGACCGTTTCTATGTCATTGGTCAGGTGGGCTACCGCGCCCTCCGCAAAGACCCCCGCCTGGTGCAGGAGTTCCAGTACGGCGCGACTGCCCCGTCGCTGCAGCGCGCCCGTGACATCACGGTGGACGCCATCGACGACTTCAAGTCGGGCAAACTGGATGAGATCTATCTTATCTACACCAAGATCCAGAACGCGCTCACCAGTGAGCCGGTCATGGTGCGTCTGCTGCCGCTGGACCGCGAGCATCTGCAGCCCGCCCCCAAGGGTCTGGGCGACCCCCGCGGCGAAGTCGAGCTGGTGCCGGACGCATGGACCGTGTTCGAGCAGACCGCTCCTATCTATATGCACGGCATGATCTTCGGTGCCATGACCGAGAGCTTCTGCGCTGAGCAGAGCGCCCGCATGACCGCCATGGATTCGGCCACCAAGAGCGCCAACGATATGATACGCGACTTGCAGCTGGAATATAACCGCACCCGCCAGGGCTCCATCACGCAGGAGATCACCGAGATCATCGGCGGCGCGTCTGCGGTGAAATCACAAGAATAACCTCTCCGTCAGCGCTTGCGCGCTGCCACCTCTCCTATCGAGGAGAGGCTTTGGCATTCCGTAAAGCTTCATCTCTTCGCCAGAGGCTCCCCTCGGTAGGGGAGCTGTCGAGCGAATGCGAGACTGAGAGGTTGACACATCTAAATATACGAGGCAAATCTATGATACAGGGAAAAATTATTCGCGTGGCCGGCCCTGTGGTGGACGTGCAGTTCACCGCAGGCCGACTGCCTGCCCTGCAGGAAGCGCTGACCGTGACCGCAGAAGGCACCGAGCGCACGATGGAGGTGGCGCAGCACGTCAACGAATCGACGGTGCGCTGCATCATGCTCTCGGCCAGCGAAGGTCTGGGCAAGGGTATGGAAGTCACCGCCACCGGCCACGGCCTGACTGCCCCGGTGGGCGAGGCCACGCTGGGCCGTATGTTCGACCCGCTGGGCCGTCCCATCGACGGCAAGGGCTCTGTGGACGATGTGCCGCATTGGCCCATCCACCGCAAGGCTCCCAGCTTTGCAGAGCAGAAGCCCGCTACTGAGATTTTGGAAACGGGCATCAAGGTCATCGACCTGCTGGCCCCCTACGCCAAGGGCGGCAAGATCGGTCTGTTCGGCGGCGCAGGCGTCGGCAAGACCGTCCTGATCCAGGAACTTATCCACAACGTGGCCACCGAGCACGGCGGCTACTCCATCTTCACCGGTGTCGGCGAGCGCTCCCGTGAGGGCTGCGACCTCTGGGGCGAGATGAACGCCTCCGGCGTCCTGAACAAGACCGCGCTGGTCTTCGGCCAGATGAACGAGCCCCCAGGAGCCCGTATGCGGGTGGCGGAGACCGGCCTGACCATGGCCGAGTATTTCCGCGAGGAGACCCACAAGGACGTGCTGCTTTTCATCGACAACATCTTCCGTTTCGTGCAGGCCGGCTCTGAGGTCTCTGCTCTGATGGGCCGTATGCCCTCGGCTGTCGGCTATCAGCCCACGCTGGCCAACGAGCTGGGCGCTCTGCAGGAGCGTATCACCTCCACCCGCGACGGTTCCATCACCTCGGTGCAGGCCGTCTACGTCCCCGCTGACGACCTGACCGACCCCGCCCCCGCTACCACATTTGCACATCTGGACGCTACCACCGTCCTGAGCCGTAAGATCGTCGAGCAGGGCATCTATCCCGCTGTGGACCCGCTGGCTTCCACCTCCCGCATTCTGGAAGCTGACATCGTGGGCGAGGAGCACTACCGCGTGGCCCGCAAGGTGCAGGCAACGCTGCAGCGCTATCAGGAACTGCAGGACATCATCGCCATTCTGGGCATGGACGAGCTGGGCGAGGAAGACAAGCTCACCGTCACCCGTGCGCGTAAGCTGCAGAAGTTCCTGTCCCAGCCCTTCTCGGTGGCTGAGAACTTCACCGGCCTGCCCGGCAAATATGTGCCGCTGGCCGAGACGGTCAAGGGCTTTGCCGCCATCGTGGACGGCAAGTGCGACGACCTGCCCGAGTGGGCCTTCTTCAACGTAGGCACCCTCGACGACGCCCGCAAGAAGGCAGCGGACAAGCTGGCGGAGGAAAAAGGCGGTGAGGCCTGATGAACAGCTTCATCCTCAACATCACGGCTTCCAGCGGTGAGTTCTATCAGGGCAGCTGCGAGAGCATGGTGCTGCCCGTGAAGGACGGCGTCTACGGTGTTCAGGCCGGCCACAGCCCGGTGCTGGTGGCTATCCACATGGGGATGCTCAAGTTCACTGTGGACGGCGAGACCCGCGAAATTCTGGTCGGCGACGGCATCGCTGAGGTGACGCCCACCTTCGTGCTTCTGCTGGTGGACAGCGCCGAGCGTCCCGAGGACATCGACAAGAACCGTGCCGAGGCTGCCCGCATCCGAGCCGAAGAGCGCCTGCAGCATAAGCAGAGCATGCACGAGTATTACCAGACCAAGATCGCTCTGGACCGCGCCATGCAGCGTCTGCAGACTGCCGCGAAGTATAAGCGTTAAAACTTCTCTCCTAAACGATATTTCTCCATTTTTCTCCATAAACAAAGGGCCTGCCTGTCCATTTTACGGATGGGCGGGTTCTTTTTTGCGTCCCTCTCTTGACAGCGGTGCGGCAAAGTGATATGATTTTAGTATCAAAAAGAAACACTTCCGACCCCATAAGGAGGGAACTGTTATGGAAGAGAAAATTTTGAACGCCCGCAAAAACGGCATGGCGGTACTGCTGCTCACCCTGCTGGGCTATGCGGCATCCATTGCTCTGTTCGTTTGCGGCGTCCTGCTGCTGGAGGACGACCGGCTGCTTCTGGGCATCCCGCTGCTGATTTTGTCCATTGGCTATTGGATCGCAGGCATTTTTCTGTTCTGCGGCCTGAAGGTACTCAAGCCCCAGGAGGCTCTGGTGCTTACCCTCTTTGGCGATTATGTGGGCACCCTGAAGGGCCAGGGCTTTTACTGGGTAAACCCCTTCTGCGCCGCCGTCAACCCTGCCGCAGGCACCCGGCTGAGCCAGAGCGGGGACGTGACCAGCAAGGAGAGCGGCGCAGCCGCCCTGCTGAGCGTCAGCGGCCAGAACAGCCAGCTCGCCTCAAGCAGCGTAAGCAAAAAGATCTCCCTGAAGATGATGACCCTGAACAACTCCCGGCAGAAGATCAACGACTGTCTGGGCAACCCGGTGGAGATCGGCATCGCCGTGATCTGGCGGGTCACCGACACTGCCAAGGCGGTGTTCAATGTGGACAACTACAAGGAGTACCTCTCCCTCCAGTGTGACAGCGCCCTGCGGAACGTGGTGCGGGTGTACCCCTACGATGTGGCCCCCAACGTGGACACCACCGGAGACGGCGTGGCCGACGAGGGCAGCCTGCGGGGCTCCTCGGAGGTGGTGGCGGCCCGCATCCGGGACGAGATCCAGAAAAACGTGGCTGAGGCAGGCATCGAGGTGGTGGAGGCCCGGATCACCTATCTGGCCTATGCGCCGGAGATCGCCGCAGTGATGCTCCAGCGCCAGCAGGCCAGCGCCATCATCGACGCCCGCAAGATGATCGTGGACGGCGCCGTGGGCATGGTGGAGATGGCACTGGACCGGCTGAGCGAAAACAAAGTGGTGGAGTTGGATGACGAACGTAAAGCGGCCATGGTCTCCAACCTGCTGGTGGTGCTCTGCGGCAACCGGGACGCACAGCCCATCGTGAACAGCGGCAGCCTGTACTGATGGCAGAGCCCAAAAAGCAGATCCCCCTGCGCCTGAACGCAAAGCTCTATGAGGCCCTTGCCGCATGGGCTGAGGACGATTTCCGCTCGGTGAACGGGCAGATCGAGTATCTCCTCACCGAGTGTGTGCGTCAGCGCAAAAAGAACGGCCGGTACGTCTCCGATCAGATCGACCTGCCGCCGGAGCTGGATATTGAATGACCCTGCTCCCCTCCGGGGGCAGGCCTTGCAAAAACGCCGATGGTATATCGGCAGGGAGGATGACTATGACAGTAGGTATGGTACCCGGGGCAAGCATCGCAGGCATGGTGTTTTCGCTTGTCGTTTCCTTCGCACTTCCCATAGGCCTCTTCGTTTACGCAAAGAAGAAGCTGGGCGCGAAGGCTGCACCGTTCTTTATCGGGTGCGGCGTTTTCTTCGTGATGGTGCTGATGCTGGAAGCTGCCATCCATCGCATCGTGTTCCAGCTGGCCGGAGAAGCGCTGGCCGGAAGCGTGATCCTATACGCAGTCTATGGCGGCCTGATGGCAGCTCTTTTTGAAGAGACCGGTCGTTACATCGCCATGAGGTTTCTGGTGAAGCCGATGGACTTTCCGAATGCCTTTATGTATGGTGCCGGACACGGCGGCGTGGAGGCAATGCTTCTGTGCGGCGTGGCATCTATCAGCAACATCGCAAGTGCCGTGATGATAAATTCCGGCACCATGTCTGCACAGCTGGCGTCTCTTGACGCAGAGAAGGCGGCAGACACGGCAGCGGCTCTTTCGGCGCTGTGGACGACACCGAGCTTGACGTTTTTTGCAGGCGGCGTAGAGCGGATCATTGCGGTGGTGCTCCATCTAAGCCTGTCGATTCTGGTGTTCCAGTCCATCCGCAAAAAGTCCCAGAAAGACCTGCTCAATGCGTATCTGTTCCACTTTGTCATCGACTCGCTGTCCGTTCTGCTCAGTGCAGTGGCATCTGTCTGGGTGGTGGAGCTTGTCGTTGCACTCGTGACCGGCGGGGCTGTCCTAATGGCAAAGTATGCCTGTATGGAAGAGTGAACGCGCGGAAATATTCTTGATATATAGTATATAAAAGTCCCCTCTTCGTCATTGGAGCAAGAACCGTGACGAAGAGGGGACTTTCGCTTTCTGTTATTTTTTCTCGTGGTCGGCCCATCCGCTGGACTGGATGACTTCGCCGTCCGGGGTACACCAGAGGGCTTCTACGCCGTCGAGGGACTCGATGAGCTTCTGGCCATCCTCAAGGGACATACAGAACAGGCCGGTGGTGAGGCAGTCGGCTGCGCCGGAGTCGGGGGAGAGGACGCTCACGCTGTCAAAGTAGCGGGCGGGCCAGAGGGTATCCGGGTCGATGAGGTGATGGTAGCGCACGCCGTCCACGACGTAGTAGCGCTGGTAGTTGCCGCTGGTGACGAGAGCCATGTCGCTCATGTTGACACCGGAGACGTAGGAAGAGCTGGCGGTGTAAACGTCCGAGGCGTTCCACGGGTTCTCCACGCCGCCCGACCACTGGGAGCCGTCGGGCTTCGTGCCGATGGCGCGGAGGTTGCCGCCCACGCTGATGAGAGCACTTTTCAGGCCCCGGGCCTCGGCGGCCTGTGCCACCATCTCCACGGCGTAGCCCTTGCCCACACTGCCCACATCGAGGGACATATCCGGGTCGGAGAGATAGACGGTCCTGGCATTTTCGTCGATGACGAGGTTTGAGATGTCGCAGTGCCGGGCGGCGGCATCCAGCGCCTCCTGTTCGGGCAGCTTGTTGTCCGCCTCGTTCGTGTTGGCTTCGGCGGCCTCGCGGTAGTCGTGCCAGATGCGGAGGACGCTGCCCATGGCGATGTTCAGCTTGCCGTTTGTGGTGTCGTACATCTGCCGGGCCAGTTCCAGCATCCCGAGGATCTTATCGTCCACCTGAACGGGTGCGACGCCGGCGTTGTCGTTGATGGTCTTGACATTCACCACGCCGTCATAATCGTTGTAGATGTCGTAGAGACGGTGGTATTCCAGCAAGTCGGCGTGGAGGGCGTCCATCTGACGGGAGAACTCCTCCTCGCTGTCGCAATAGGCAATGACCTGCGTGACAGTGTCGAAGGCATCATAGAAGATGGTGCTGTACCGCTGGGCGTCGGCGCTCACGCCCGAAGAGGCGGGTTTCTGGGCCGAGCCGCAGGCGGTGAGGACACCGAGGCAGAGCGCCCCGGTCAGCAGAGCGGAAACGAAACGCTTGATGCTCATGCCTGCTCCTTTGCCGCAGCGGTGAAGGAGGCATGCTCTTCCGACAGGTGGGCCAGCAGGTCGCCGAAGACCCAGTTCTTGTTGGACGGAGTGACCACGGCTTTGAGGGGGATGATCACCTGTGCCTGTTTCATGAGGTCCAGCAGGGTGTCGAGGTCTTTCTCCTTGAAGTTCGCCAGCACCAGTGCGGGAGGGTAAGCGCCCGGTTCCAGCACGAGGGTGCGGGAGGCTTTTATCTCCACCTCGCCCAGCAGCTGGGCGACGGTCTTGCCCGCGTCGGCAGGGGAGACGAGAAGCAGCTTCATGCCGAAGGCGGGAGCCATCCCCTCGAGGATGCCCCGGTCGGCGGCGGACAGGTTCCAGCCCAGCGCCAGCGGAACGCCGGCGTTCTGGTTGCGTGCGATATGTGCTTTCATAGGTCAGACCTCTTTCTATCCGGTGGATTTTTTGAAAGTATACTATAGTATAACACAGATACGGGGAAAAGAAAACGCGGGGCAAAGAAAAAGCGTCCTCCGGTGAGGACGCTCAGGAAAGCGGGTCTCAGTTCATTTTCTTGCCGAAGAACTCCACTTCCTTACTGATGAAGCCCATCAGCTCATCGAACTGGTCGGGGGTCAGGCTCTGCGCACCGTCGCACTTGGCCTTGGCGGGGTCGTTGTGGACTTCGATCATCAGGCCGTCGGCACCGGCGGCGACAGCGGCCTTGGCCAGCTGAGGCACCATCCATGCGTGGCCGCAGGCGTGGCTGGGGTCTACGATGACGGGCAGGTGGGTCATCTTGTGGAGCATGACCACGCCGGCGAGGTCGAGGGTGTTGCGCATACTGGTCTCAAAGGTGCGGATGCCGCGCTCGCAGAGGATGACGTTCTCGTTGCCCTCGGCCATGATGTACTCAGCGCTCATGACGAACTCCTCGAGGGTGTTGGCGAGGCCGCGCTTGAGCAGGACAGGTTTTTTCTGACGGCCTACAGCCTTGAGCAGTTCGAAGTTCTGCATATTGCGGGCACCCACTTGGATGAGGTCTACGTTCTCGAAGAGGGGCAGATGTTCGGTGTTCATGATCTCGGTGACGATGGGAGAGCCGGTGGCACGGCGGGCCAGCTTGAGCAGGTCGAGACCCTCGCTGCGCATCCCCTGAAAGGAGTAGGGGGAAGTGCGGGGTTTGAACGCACCGCCGCGCAGCAGGGAAGCGCCGGCTGCCTTGACGCGCTGGGCGCAGTAGGTGATCTGCTCCTCGCTCTCGATGCTGCAGGGGCCGGCGATGACGGCAAAGCTGCCGCCGCCGATTTTCACGCCTTCCACGTCGATGACGCTGTCATCCGGGTGGAACTTGCGGTTGGCCTTCTTGTAGGGCTCCGACACGCGGCGGCAGGTCTCGACCACGGGGTTTGCCAGCACCCAGCTCTCTGCGATGGCCTTGGTGTCGCCGATGAGGCCGAGGATGTGAGTGTCGCTGCCCTTGGAGTCGTTGATCTGCAGGCCCATGCCTTCCAGCTCGGTGCAGAATTCGTGGACTTTTTCTTTGGGGGCGTCCTGTTTGAGTACGATGATCATGGCGGGTTCTCCTTTTCCTGTTCTGGTACGGCAGGGGAGATGAGGCCGCCTTGCCGTTGATGTTTCAATATCGTAAACTTCAGTATCGTGAAGTGATTGGGCATGGACATAGCATAGCACTTCAGTTTCATGAAGTCAATAGCCTTTCCGAAATTTTTTGAATTTTGGGAGAGAAAGTGGTAGAATAAATCTGGACTCAACCTCTCAGTCTCGCTTCGCAGACAGCTCTCCCAAAGGGAGAGCCTTTGAGAAAGCGGCAAAACACACAATAACGAAGTAAGAAGGTCTTACATATGGGCAAAGAAGCAAAAACCAACGCCATGCGCATTCTGGAGCGGGCCAAGGTGGCCTACACCGCGCATGAATATCCCCACGAAGAGGGCGTGGCCGTGGACGGCGTGAGCGTCGCCGCCAGCATCGGTGAAGACCCTGCCTGCGTCTACAAGACGCTGGTGACGCAGGGGAACAGCAAGAACTACTTCGTCTTCGTCATCCCGGTGGCGGCAGAGCTGGATCTGAAAGCCGCCGCCCGCAGCGTGGGCGAAAAGAGCGTGGCGATGATACACGTCGCTGACATCAACAAAGTCACCGGCTATGTCCGGGGCGGCTGCAGCCCGGTGGGCATGAAAAAGCAGTACACCACCGTCTTCGATGAGAGCGTGCTGAATCAGCCGAAGGTCTACGTTTCCGGCGGGCGCATCGGTACGCAGGTCTGCTGCGCTCCTGCCGACCTCATCAAGGCCGCACGGGCGACTACGGCAAAGATCATCTTCTGAAAGCCTCTCCCAAGGGGAGAACCTTTAAGAGGATATTTATTATAAAAAGATTTTCTGATAAGTCGTACTTAAAAAGAAAAACAGTGTCGAAACTGCACAAAATTTTTGAAAGTTTTTTGACAGCAGGGAACACAAGGGAAAATTTGTCCGAACGCTCTTTGCAAAGGCGTTTTTTTGCCGTATACTGTAGTCAGACGGCGGACGGAAGAGCGCATGAACTCTTTTTCAGCCGGAGAAGAACAGCGTGGACAACGAGGTTTGCGGAGGATGAGCAGAATGCGAAATGAGCTGCTGGGTACCATGTGCCGTCCCGGTACGGGAATGCATCAGGGGCTCCGTGTAACCTGCTGCGGGTCCAGTCTGTCCAGAATGAAATAAAAGGCCGTGGTGTAAGTGCATCACAGCCTTTTTTGTTTTTCGTCGCGGGAGATAGAGAAAGAGAGGTTGGATACAGATGATTCGTAAAGTGGCAGTCATTATGGGTTCGGACAGCGACTGGCCGGTGGTGAAAGGTGCCTGCGCTCAGCTCAAGGCGCTGGACATCCCCTTTGAGGCGCACATCCTGTCGGCCCACCGCACCCCTGCCGAGGCAGCGGAGTTTGCAAAGAATGCCAGGGCCAACGGCTTCGGCGTCATCCTCTGCGCAGCAGGCATGGCGGCCCATCTGGCCGGTGCTTTTGCCGCAAACACCACCCTGCCGGTCATCGGCATCCCGATGAAGGGCGGCGCGATGGACGGCCTGGACGCTCTGCTGGCCACCGTCCAGATGCCCAGCGGCATCCCGGTGGCCACAGTGGCCCTGAACGGCGCGAAGAACGCCGCCTGGCTGGCTGCTGAGATCCTGGCCCTCGGCGATGAGGCACTGGCTGCGAAGCTGGATGCTGAGCGCGTCGCCATGGCCCGGCAGATCGCCGCCAAGGAAGAAAAACTGCAGAAAGAGATCGAGGAACTGTAATGTCTGATTTTGCATACCCGCTTCACGAAGAGTGCGGCGTTTTCGGCATCTATGACCGTGCCGGCACCGAGGACGTGGCCGCTGCCGCCTACTCGGCCCTGTACGCGCTGCAGCATCGCGGACAGGAGAGCTGCGGCATCGCCGTGAACGACGACGGTGTCATCAACGGCCACCGGGACCTCGGCCTTGTCAACGAAGTGTTCACCCCGGCGGTGCTGGGCTCGCTGGCAAAGCCCACGGCCCACATGGCCACCGGCCATGTCCGCTACGCCACCTCCGGCAGCCGCGTCCGGGCCAACGCCCAGCCCATGATCGTCCGCCATGGTCGGGGTACCATGGCCCTCTGCCACAACGGCAATCTGACCAACGCTCTGGAGCTGCGCCGCCAGCTGGAAAACGAGGGCGCCATCTTCCATGGTTCCTCCGATACCGAGGTCATCTGCTACCTTGTCACCCGCAACCGCCTGCGGATGGGCAGCATCGAGATCGCCATCAGCAAGACGATGGACGTCCTCGAAGGCGCTTACAGCCTCGTGGTCATGTCGGCCACTAAGCTTATCGCGGCCCGCGACCCCCGCGGTTATCGCCCTCTCTGCATCGGCACCCTGCCGGGCGGCGGCTACGTCTTTGCCAGCGAGAGCTGTGCATTGGATGCCGTGGGCGCGACCCTGCTGCGGGACGTGGAACCCGGCGAGATCGTCATCACCGACACCAAGACCGGTGAGCTGCGCTCCATCAAAGACCACTGCGGCCGTCCCGACCGCCAGATGTGCGTCTTCGAGTTCATCTATTTCGCCCGCCCCGACAGCATCATCGAGGGCAGCTCGGTGCATGAGGCCCGCAAGCAGGCAGGCCGCTTCCTGGCCCAGGAACACCCCGTGGAGGCCGATGTGGTCATCGGTGTGCCGGACTCCGGCCTCGACGCCGCCCTTGGCTACTCTCAGGAGAGCGGCATCCCCTACGGCATCGGCTTTATTAAAAATAAGTACATCGGCCGCACCTTCATCCAGGGCAGCCAGAAGCAGCGCGAGAACAGCGTCCGCATCAAGCTGAACGCCGTGACCAGCACCGTCAAGGGCAAGCGGGTCGTGCTGGTGGATGACTCCATCGTGCGCGGCACCACCTCTGCCCGCATCATCAAGCTGCTGCGGGACGCCGGAGCAAAGGAAGTCCACTTCCGCGTTTCGGCACCCCCCTTCAAATATCCCTGCTACTTTGGCACCGACATCCCCGACCAGAAGCTTCTGGTCGCTACCGGCCGCACGGTGGACCAGATCAACGAGATCATCGGTGCCGACACGCTGGGCTACCTCTCCACGGAGCACGTCGTCCAGCTGGCCCAGAACGCCAACTGCGGTTTCTGCACCGCCTGCTTCACCGGCAAATACGCTGTGAAGCCGGAAGAGGTGCTTTCCACCGATATTCATGAACGCCACCTGAATGACCGTCCCAAGGACGAGAAAAAGTTAGGAGAGTAACAATGGAAAAGAGCTATTCGGAAAGCTATGCAGCCGCAGGTGTGGACATCACCGCCGGCTATCGTTCGGTCGAACTCATGAAGCAGTATGTGGCCCGCACCATGAACGAGCACTGCATCGGTGGTCTGGGCGGCTTCGGTGGCCTGTTTGAGCTGGACTGCACCGGCTACAAGCACCCCGTCCTCATCTCCGGCACCGACGGCGTCGGCACCAAGCTGAAGATCGCCATGATCATGGACAAGCACGACACCATCGGCATCGACTGCGTGGCTATGTGCGTCAACGACGTCATCTGCGCCGGTGCAAAACCGCTGGTCTTCCTCGACTACATCGCCTGCGGCCGCAACATCCCCGAGAAGATCGCCGAGATCGTCAAGGGCGTGTCCGAGGGCTGCGTCCAGGCTGACTGTTCTCTGGTGGGCGGCGAGACCGCTGAGCACCCGGGCATGATGCCGGAGGACGAGTACGATCTGGCCGGTTTCACCGTGGGCGTTGTGGACAAGGAAAAGATCCTCAATAACGAGACCATGAAGCCCGGCGATGTCATCATCGCCCTGCCCTCCACCGGCGTCCATTCCAACGGTTTCTCGCTGGTGCGCAAAATTTTTGACATCGACGGCGACCCCACCGTCCTGAAGACGGCCCCCGCAGAGCTGGGCGGCAAGACCCTCGGCGAGGCCCTGCTGGCCCCCACCAAGATCTACGTCAAGCCTGTGCTGAAAGTGCTGGAAGAAGTGGATGTCAAGGGCATCTCTCACATCACCGGCGGCGGCTTCTACGAGAATATCCCGCGCAGCCTGAAGAAGGGCTGCTGCGCCCGCATCAAGAAGGAGGATGTCCGCACTCCGGCCCTTTTCCATCTGATGCAGAAGACCGGCAGCATCTCTGAGCACGATATGTTCAACACCTTCAACATGGGCGTCGGCATGGTGCTGACTGTCCCCGCTGAGCAGGCCGACAAGGCACTGGAGATCCTCCATGCCAACGGCGAGCCGGAAGCTTACCGTCTGGGCGTCATCGCAGAAGGTGAGGGTGTCGAGCTGTGCTGAACATTGCAGTGTTAGTGTCCGGCGGCGGCACCAATTTGCAGGCGCTGCTGGACAGCGAGGCCCGGGGCGAGAACCCCAACGGCAAGATCAGGCTTGTCGTGGCCTCCAAACCCGGTGTCTACGCGCTGGAACGCGCCGCCAATGCGGGCGTCGAGGGTGTGGTGGTCCGCCGGAAGGATTACGCTTCCAGTGAGGATTTTGACGCCGCACTGCTGAAAACGCTGAAAGAACATAACATTGACCTTGTGGTCCTGGCGGGCTTCCTGTCCGTGTTAGGCCCCAGCGTCATCGAGGCCTATCCCCGCCGCATCCTGAATATCCACCCCGCCCTCATCCCGTCCTTCTGCGGGCCGGGAATGTACGGCCTGCGCCCCCACGAGGCCGCGCTGGCCCGGGGCTGCAAGGTGACGGGCGCTACTGTCCACTTCGTCAATGAGGAGTGTGACGGCGGGCCTATCCTGCTGCAGAAGGCCGTGGACATCCTGCCCGGCGACACCCCCGAGGTGCTGCAGAAGCGTGTAATGGAGCAGGCTGAATGGAAGCTGCTGCCGAAGGCTGTGGCAATGGTTTGTAATGGAGAGATAAAGTAAGGGACAGCAGAGCGTTATTTCAGCCGTGACGGAGAGGACAAGGACGCTGCCCGACGTAAACGGGCTTGCCCTCTCAGGCGCTTCGCGCCAGCTCCCCCAAAGGGGGGAGCCAAAAGCGCTCTTGATAAAGGAGAATAACAATGGAGAAGATCAACCTGAACGAATATCTGGCTGCGAACGAGTACCCCGGCCGCGGCATCGCGGTGGCAAAGGCTCCGGATGGCCGTCAGATGTTCATCGGCTATTTCATCATGGGCCGCAGCGAGAACAGCCGCAACCGCGTCTTCGACCCGGTGCCGGAGCGCGGCGGCATCTGCACCATGGCTGCCGACCCGGCCAAGCTCGAGGACCCCAGCCTTATCATCTATAACCCCGTGCTGACCCTCGGTAAGACCCATATCGTAACCAACGGTGACCAGACCGACACCATCTTTGACGAGATGAGCCAGGGCAAGAGCTTCGCCGATGCTCTGCGCACCCGCACCTTTGAGCCGGACGAGCCCAACTACACCCCCCGCATCTCCGCTGTGGTGTACGCAGACGGAAGCTACCAGATGAGCATCCTCAAGTCTGCCGACGGCAACGGTGAGAGCGTCCAGCGCTATTTCTTCGACTACCCCCAGCCCGTGGCCGGTGAAGGCCACTTCATCAGCACCTACAAGCACAACGGCGATCCCATCCCCAGCTTTGAGGGGGAGCCGCTCCGCTTCGCCTGCCCCCGCACCATCGGCGACTTCGCCCACGGCCTGTGGCAGAACCTGAACCCCGACAACAAAGTCAGCCTCTTCGCCCGGGTCATCGACCTGGAGACCGGCGAGAGCGGCGACATGATCTTCAACAAATACGACGCTGTGTGCAGCGACCTCGACGACCCCGAGGAGCCGGAGCTGCTGCCCGAAGAGCTGGAACTGCTCAAAAAGCTCGACGCCGAGGAAGAATAACCTAAGACACAAGGAGGATGCACCAATGAATGAACTCGCACTGAAGTACGGCTGCAACCCCAACCAGAAGCCCAGCCGCATCTATATGGAGGATGGCTCTGACCTGCCCGTCACCGTCCTGAACGGCAAGCCCGGCTACATCAATTTTCTGGATGCTCTGAACTCCATCCAGCTGGTGAAGGAGCTGAAGGAGGCCTGCGGCCTGCCCGCTGCCGCTTCTTTCAAGCACGTCTCCCCGGCGGGTGCCGCCCTGGGCCTGCCTCTGAGCGAGGTGGAGCGGAAAATGTACCACATCGCCCCGGACATGGAGCTTTCGCCGCTGGCCTGCGCTTATGCCCGCGCCCGCGGTGCGGACCGGATGTCCTCCTTCGGCGACTGGATCGCCCTCTCTGACGTCTGCGATGTGCCGACTGCAAAGCTCATCCAGCACGAAGTGTCTGACGGCATCATCGCCCCGGGCTATGAGCCGGAGGCACTGACCATCCTCGCCGGAAAGAAGAAGGGCAATTACAACGTGGTCGCCATCGACCCGGCCTACAAGCCGAACCCCGTGGAGCACAAGCAGGTCTACGGCATCACCTTCGAGCAGGGCCGCAACGAGCTGGCCATCAACGCCGACACCATGCTGACCAACTGGGTCACCGAGAACAAGACCGTGACCGAGGAGCAGAAGCGCGACCTCATCATTGCTCTCATCACCCTGAAATACACCCAGTCCAACAGCGTCTGCTACACCGCAGGCGGCCAGACCATCGGCGTGGGCGCCGGCCAGCAGAGCCGCATCCACTGCACCCGTCTGGCAGGCCAGAAGGCCGACAACTGGCAGCTGCGCCATATGCCGAAGGTGCTGGACCTGCCTTTCCGTGACGATGTGGCAAAGCCCAACCGTGACAACGCCATTGATGTTTACATCGGCGACACCCCCGAGGATGTCATCGGCGACGACGTCTGGGCCGAGACCTTCACCCGTCAGCCCGAGCCGCTGACCGCTGAGGAAAAGAAAGAGTACCTGAGCCATGTCACCGGCGTCTGCCTCGGCTCGGATGCGTTCTTCCCCTTCGGCGACAACATCGAGCGCGCACGCCGTTCCGGCGTGACGGCCATCGTCCAGCCCGGCGGCTCCATCCGCGACCAGCAGGTCATCGACACCTGCAACAAGTACGGCATCGCAATGGCATTCTGCGGCATCCGGCTGTTCCATCACTAAAAAGAAAACCTCTCAGTCTCGCTTTGCTCGACAGCTCCCCTAGCGAGGGGAGCCTCTGGCGAAGAGATAAAGCTTTCCGAAATGCCAAAGCCTCCCCTCGGTAGGGGAGGTGGCACGGCGTCAGCCGTGACGGAGAGGTTGAGTTATGAGGTGCGTGAAAATGAGCAAGAAAATCTTAGTCGTTGGCGGCGGCGGACGCGAGCACGCCATCATCAAGGCATTGAAGAAGAGCCCCGACTGCGGCGAAGTCTGGTGTGCGCCCGGCAACGGCGGCATCGGCTATGACGCCCACTGCGTCAACATCAAGGCCACCGATGTGGAAACGATGGTCGGCTTTGCGGAGACGGAAAAGTTCGACTACGTCGTGGTGGCTCAGGACGACCCGCTGGCACTGGGCATGGTGGATGCGCTGGCGGCAGTCGGCATCCCGGCTTTCGGCCCGGACAAGGCCGCTGCCCGCATCGAGGCATCCAAGGTCTTTTCGAAAGACCTCATGAAGAAGTACGGCATCCCCACCGCAAAGTATGAGACCTTCGACGACCCCGCCAAGGTCATGGAGTATATCAAGGCTGAGGGCAAATACCCGGTGGTCATCAAGGCCGACGGCCTTGCGCTTGGCAAGGGCGTGCTCATCTGCGAGAACGAAGAGCAGGCCGCCGAGGGCGTCAAGGAGATCATGCTGGACAAAAAGTTCGGCGCTTCCGGCAACCATGTCGTGGTGGAAGAGTTCCTCACCGGCCCTGAGGTCAGTGTGCTGAGCTTCACCGACGGCAAGGTGGTCAAGCCTATGGTGTCCTCCATGGACCACAAGCGCGCCAATGACCACGACACCGGCCTGAACACCGGCGGCATGGGTACCGTCGCGCCGAACCCCTATTACACTCCGGCCATCGCTGCCGAGTGCATGGAGAAAATTTTCCTGCCCACCATCAAGGCCATGAACGCTGAGGGCTGCCCCTTCAAGGGCTGCCTCTACTTCGGCCTGATGCTCACCCCGGACGGCCCGAAGGTCATCGAGTACAACTGCCGCTTCGGCGACCCTGAGACTCAGGTGGTGCTGCCCCTGCTGGAAAGCGACCTGCTCAAGGTCATGACCGCCTGCACCGAAGGAACGCTGGCCGACACCGAGGTCAGGTTCTCCGACGGCGCTGCCGCCTGCGTCATCCTCGCTTCCGGCGGCTACCCGGTGGCCTACGAGAAGGGCAAGCCCATCACCGGTCTAGTGGACGGTCAGCTGCCCGATGAGCCGAACGTCACGGTCTACCACTCCGGCACGGCCATCACCGAGGACGGCCAGCTCGTCACCAACGGTGGCCGTGTGCTGGGTGTGACGGCCACCGCGCCCGGCCTGCCCCGCGCCATCTCCATCGCCTACGAGGCGGCGGAGCACATCCACTTCGACAAGCTGCACAAGCGCACCGACATCGGGATGCGGGCGCTGAAAGCGCTGGCAGAGAAAGAATAAACCTCTCAGTCTGCTTCGCAGACAGCTCCCCTACCGAGGGGAGCCTCTGGCGAAGAGATGAAGTTTTCCGGTATGCCAAGGCCTCCCCTCGCTAGGGCAACGACGACGACCGCCGCCGGTGGCGGAAGCAGGGAGGAGTTGTTGGGGCCGCGGTCAGCAATACGCAAGCAAAGCGAAGCGGATGCTGGGTACCGCAACCCGGACAATGGCACGGCGTTAGCCGTGACGGAGAGGTTTAGCCCGGAAGAAGAAATCGATACAGGAGGGAAATACCCAATGGTATATCGTATCTATGTTGAAAAGAAACCCGGCTTCGACGGCGAGGCCCAGAGCCTGCGCAATGAGCTCGTCTCCCTGCTGGGCATCAAGGAGCTGAACGGTCTGCGTCTGCTCAACCGCTACGACGTGGAGGGCATCGACGAGGCTCTGTTCGAGCAGTGCGTCCCCACCGTGTTCAGTGAGCCGCCGGTGGATAACACCTATGCCGAGCTGCCTGTCTCCGACGGCGTGTCTTTCGCCGTGGAGTATCTGCCCGGCCAGTTCGACCAGCGCGCCGACTCTGCCGCCGAGTGCATCCAGCTCATCAGCCAGGGCGACCGCCCGCTGGTGCGCTCTGCCCGCGTCTACCTGCTGGAAGGCACCCTGACCGATGAGCAGGTGGCTGAGATCAAGAAATACGTCATCAACCCGGTGGAGGCCCGCGAGGCTTCGCTGGACACCAAGGCTACCCTGAAGATGGAGTATCCCGTCCCCACCGAAGTGAAGGTGCTGGACGGCTTCAACGAGCTGGATGAGGCAGGCCTGAAAAAGTTCATCGACGAGAAGGGCCTCGCCATGGACCTGGGCGACATCAAGTTCTGCCAGGAGTATTTCCGCTCTGAGAAGCGCGACCCGACCATCACCGAGATCAGGATGATCGACACCTACTGGTCGGACCACTGCCGCCACACCACCTTCGGAACCATTCTGGATGACGTCCAGATCGACGATGCCGTGGTGCAGGAGGCCTTCGACCGCTACATGGCCATGCGCGCCGACCTTGGCCGCGAGAACAAGCCCCGCTGCATGATGGACCTGGCCACCATCGGTGCCAAGGAACTGAAAAAGCAGGGCATCCTGAAGAACCTCGACGAGTCTGAGGAGATCAACGCCTGCACCGTGAAGATCAAGTGCGACGTCAACGGCAAGGACGAGGACTGGCTGTTCCTCTTCAAAAACGAGACCCACAACCACCCGACGGAGATCGAGCCTTTCGGCGGCGCTGCCACCTGCATCGGCGGCGCGATCCGCGACCCGCTGTCCGGCCGCAGCTACGTCTATCAGGCCATGCGCGTCACCGGCGCAGGCGACCCCCTCAAGCCCGTCAGTGAGACCCTGCCCGGCAAGCTGCCCCAGCGCAAGCTGGTGACCACCGCTGCCGCCGGTTATTCCTCCTACGGCAACCAGATCGGCCTCGCTACCGGTCAGGTGGATGAGATCTATCACCCCGGCTATGTGGCAAAGCGCATGGAGATCGGCGCTGTTGTGGGTGCAACGCCCGCTTCCCACGTCCGCCGCGAATGCCCCGCTCCCGGCGACGTCATCGTTCTGCTGGGCGGCCGCACCGGCCGCGACGGCATCGGCGGTGCCACCGGTTCCTCCAAGGCCCACAAGCTGGACAGCCTCGAGCACTGCGGTGCTGAGGTCCAGAAGGGCAACGCCCCCATCGAGCGCAAGCTGCAGCGCCTGTTCCGCCGCGAGGACGCCTGCAAGATGATCAAGCGCTGCAACGACTTCGGCGCCGGCGGCGTCTCTGTCGCCATTGGCGAGCTGGCCGACGGCCTGTATATCGACCTGAACAAGGTCACCAAGAAGTATGACGGCCTCGACGGCACTGAGCTGGCCATCAGCGAGAGCCAGGAGCGTATGGCCGTGGCTCTGGCCCCTGAGGACGTGGACAAGTTCATCTCCATCGCCACCGAGGAGAACCTTGAGGCCACCCCCGTGGCAAAGGTCACCGAGGAAAAGCGCCTGAACATGGTGTGGAACGGCAAGTCCATCGTCAACATCAGCCGCGAGTTCCTGAACTCCAACGGCGCTGAGAAGCACCAGAACGTCCACATCGAGAAGGGGACTGTCTGGCAGCCCCAGTGGGCCGGCGTGACCTTCGAACAGAAGATGAAGAACATGGTGGGCGATTTGAACGTCTGCAGCAAGAAGGGCCTTTCTGAGCGATTCGACTCCACCATCGGCGCGGCCACCGTGCTGATGCCTTTCGGCGGCGCATGCCAGCTGACCCCCCAGAACGCCATGGTCGCAAAGCTGCCCGTGGACGGCGAGACCAACACCTGCTCCGGCATGGCATGGGGCTACAACCCCTACCTCATGAGCGCCAACCAGTATGTGGGCGCACGGATGGCCGTCGTCGAGAGTGTGACCAAGCTGGTGGCCTCCGGCTTCCGCTATGAGGACGCCTACCTGACCTTCCAGGAGTACTTCGAGCGCCTTGGCACTTCCCCGGAGCGCTGGGGCAAGCCGCTGGCCGCTCTGCTGGGCGCACTGGACGCGCAGATTGGCCTCGGCATCGCCTCCATCGGCGGTAAGGACAGCATGTCCGGCTCCTTCGAGCAGCTGGATGTGCCTCCCACGCTGGTGTCCTTCGCCACCGCCATCGGCAAGGCCAGCCGCGTCGTCTCCACCGAGTTCAAGAAGCCTGAGAGCACCGTCGTCCTCATCCGGCCCATCCTGGACCCCGTCACCGGCTGTCCCAACTTCTTCTCCCTGAAGGCCAACTACAAGAAAGTTGAGCAGATGATGGAAGATGGCATGGTGGCCGCTGCTTCCTCTGTGGGCTATGGCGGTCTGGCCGAGGCTCTCTTCAAGATGGGTCTGGGCAACCGCATCGGCTTCAAGATGATGAACAACATGACCACCCACGATATGTTTAAGCCCATGTACGGCTCCATCGTGCTGGAGATGGTCTCTGACGCCCCGGCTGGTGAGCTGCTGGGCGAGACCACCGCAGACTACACCTTCGAGTGCTGCGGCGACAAGCTGGATATGGCTCAGCTGCAGGAGATCTGGGAGAGCAAGCTCGAGCCCGTCTATCCCTACCGCAAGGCCGGCCCTGTCGTCGAGAAGATCGACGGCAGCCTGACCGCCCCCGCTGCGCCCAAGGTCGGCGTGGCAAAGCCGAAGGTCATCATCCCGGTCTTCCCGGGTACCAACTGCGAGTATGACACCGCCCACGCCTTTGCCCGCGCCGGTGCAGACCCCGAGGTGCTGGTCATCCGCAACCTGACCCCCGCTGACGTCACCGCCAGCTGCGAGGCACTGGTCAAGGCCATCAACGAGAGCCAGATCATCATGCTGCCCGGCGGCTTCTCCGGCGGCGACGAGCCGGATGGAAGCGCAAAGTTCATCGCCTCCTTCTTCCGCAATCCTGCGGTCACTGAGGCAGTCCGCGACCTGCTGCAGCACCGTGACGGTCTGATGCTGGGCATCTGCAACGGCTTCCAGGCCCTCATCAAGCTGGGTCTGGCCGCTTACGGCGACATCCGCCCCATCACGGCCTGCGACCCGACCCTGACCTTCAACACCATCGGCCGCCACCAGAGTATGCTGGTGCGCACCCGCATCGCCTCCACCGGCAGCCCCTGGCTGTCCAAGTGCAGCGTGGGCGACCAGCACACCGTGGCCATCAGCCATGGTGAGGGCCGCTTCGTGGCACCTCAGAGCGTGCTGGACACCCTCATCGCCAACGGCCAGATCGCGACCCAGTACGTCGATCAGGACGGCAGCCCCAGCATGGACATGAAGTACAACCCCAACGGCTCCGTCCTCGCCATCGAGGGCATCACCAGCCCGGATGGCCGTGTCTTTGGCAAGATGGGCCATTCGGAGCGCAGCGGCGAGTACCTGTACAAGAACGTCACCGGCGACAAGTATCAGCCTATTTTCGAGGGCGGCGTGGACTATTTCAAGATTTGATGGTAAAATAGGAGAAAACCTCTCCGTCATTGCTTCGCAATGCCACTGCCCGGGTTGCGGCACCCAGCATCCGCAGCGCTTTGCTTGCGTCTTGCTGGCCGCGGCCCCAACAGCGACTCCCTGTTTCCGCCACTGGCGGCGGTCGTCGTTGTTGCTCCTAACGAGGGGAGGCTTTGGCATTTCGTAAAGCTTTATCTCTTCGCCAGAGGCTCCCCTCGGTAGGGGAGCTGTCGAGCGGAGCGAGACTGAGAGGTTGAGGTTTCGTAAAACTTACCCAAGGAGGACATCTTCATGTCTCAGCATGACCGTTATATCAGCCCTTTTTCCACCCGTTATGCCTCCGATGAGATGCAGTACATCTTCTCGGACGACAACAAGTTCCGCACCTGGCGCCGCCTGTGGGTGGCCCTGGCCCGGGCCGAGATGAAGCAGGGCCTGACCAATATCACCCCCGAGATGGTGGCCGAGCTGGAAGCTCATGTGGACGACATCAACTATGAAGTCGCCATCGAGCGGGAAAAGCTGGTGCGCCACGACGTCATGAGCCATGTCTACGCCTACGGCCAGCAGTGTCCCAAGGCGGCAGGCATCATCCATCTGGGTGCCACCAGCTGCTATGTCGGCGACAACACCGACATCATCGTGATGCGTCAGGGCCTCGAGCTGGTGCGCAAGAAGCTCATCGGCGTGCTGGCAAAGCTGGCAAAGTTCGCCGAGGAGTATAAGGATATGCCCTGCATGGCCTACACCCACTGCCAGCCCGCCCAGCCCACCACCGTGGGCAAGCGCGCTACCCTGTGGGCCAACGAGCTGGTGATGGACCTCAACGAGATCGACCACCGTCTGGCTACCCTGCAGCTGCGCGGCGTCAAGGGTACCACCGGCACCCAGGCTTCCTTTATGGAGCTGTTTAAGGGCGACGCCGATAAGATCCGCGCCGTGGATGCTTCCATCGCCGAGGAGATGGGCTTCGACAGCGAGGCCGTCATCCCGGTGTCCGGCCAGACCTACAGCCGCAAGGTGGATGCCTTCATCCTCAACGCACTGGCCGGCATCGGCCAGAGCTGCATGAAGTTCGCCACCGACCTGCGCCTGCTGGCCAACTTCAAGGAGATGGAAGAGCCGTTTGAGAAGAACCAGATCGGTTCCTCCGCTATGCCCTACAAGCGAAACCCCATGCGCTGCGAGCGCATCTGCGCTTTGAGCCGCTACCTGATGGTGGATGTGCTCAACCCCAGCTTCACTACCGGTACGCAGTGGTTCGAGCGCACGTTGGACGACAGCGCCAACAAGCGCGTTGCCATGGCTGAGGGCTTCCTCGCCACCGACGCCATCCTGAACATTATGCTCAACGTCACCGACGGCCTCGTGGTCTACCCGAAGGTCGTGCGCAGCCGCCTGATGGCCGAGCTGCCCTTCATGGCCAGCGAGAACATCATGATGCAGGCCGTGGAGAAGGGCGGCAACCGTCAGGAGCTCCACGAGCGTCTGCGCCAGCACGCCATCGCCGCCGGCAAGCAGGTCAAGGAAGAGGGTCTGCCCAACGACATGGTGGACCGCATCGCCGCCGACCCGGCCTTTGGTCTGACCAAGGAAGAGATCGCGGCGGGCCTTGTGCCGGAGAACTTTGTGGGCCGCGCTCCCCAGCAGGTGGAGGAATTCATCGCTCACATCCTCAAGCCCATCTTTGACGCCAACCCGGATGCTGTGGAACAACACGCAAATCTGAGCGTCTAAACGTGATTTTACAGGAAAAGAGGCTGTTGCCGCAGGCAACGGCCTCTTTTCTGCACACAGAAGGAGTTTTCATGAGACTCGATAAATATTTAGCCGAGACGGCCCAATGCACCCGGAGCGAGGCGAAGGCACTGCTGGCGAAAGGCCGCGTCACGGTCAACGGCGCGGTCTGCAAGAAAGGGGATACCCAGCTGAAAGAGGCTGACGCCGTGGCTGTGGACGGCAAAGCGCTGGCCTACCGGCAGTTCGTCTACCTTATGCTCAACAAGCCCGAGGGCGTCGTCAGCGCCTCCACCGACAAGCGGGACACGACGGTCGTGGATCTGGTGGGGGATGCCTATCCCCGGCGGGAGCTGTTCCCGGCGGGGCGGCTGGACAAGACCAGCACCGGTTTCGTCCTGCTGACGGACGACGGCGGCTTTGCCCACGACATCCTCGCGCCCAGGCGCCATGTCTCCAAGACCTACACCGTCGTCATCGACACCCCGCTGACAGAAGAGATGAAGGCCGGCTTTGCCGCAGGCGTTACCCTTGCCGACGGCACGGCCCTTTCGCCGGCGGAAGTGTCTGCCCTCACCCCCGACGGGCTGACGGTCCGCGTTCTGCTCAGGCAGGGCGTGTATCATCAGATCAAGCGGATGTTCGGTGTCTACGGTGCGGGCGTCAACGCCCTGCACCGGGACGCCATCGGCGGGCTTGCGCTGGACGAGAGCCTTGCCCCGGGCCAGTGGCGGGAGCTGACAGCTGACGAGGTGGCGAAAATTACCACGGGGTAAAGGACTGCTTTTCACCCGATTTTCAAAAAAGTATCACATTTTACCGGTAAAATAGCCCTCAGAACCACGCAGAAAGGCCCTTTTTGGCCCGAAAATGACCCCGAAAGATAATTTCAACAAGAAAGAAGAATTTTTTTTGGTGAAATATGTTGCAAAAGTAAATTCTTTTGTGTAAAATATAAAATGTAATGCGGCGAAATTGTTAAAAATCACAATCCCGCCCACCTGCGGTTTGCACAAGAGAGGAAAAGGGGTATCCATTTATGGCCAATAGAGTATTTCAGAGCGTGATCTACCAGATGAAGGACGCGATCGACCGCGTGGTCGGCGTGGTGGATGAGACCGGCGCTGTCATCTCCTGCTCGGAGCTGAATCTGATCGGCGAGGTGCGCGAGGGCTTTATGGCAGAGCGTCTGACGGCCGGTGACCGCTTCGTGCGGGATGGCTACACCTACCAGCAGTTCTCCAGCGCAAAGCATAACGATTATGCCGTTTTTGTGGAAGGTGCGGACGAGACTGCAGGCCAGTTTGCCGCTGTGCTGTCCATCAGCCTGCAGAGCATCAAGCAGTATCACGACGAGAAGTTCGACAAAGCCAACTTTATCAAGAATGTGGTGCTGGACAATATCCTGCCCGGCGACATCTACGCCAAGGCCCGTGAGCTCCACTTTGCCACCGACGTCTCCCGCGTGGTGTTCATCGTCCGCGTCACCAGCGGCGGCGACATCTCCGCTTACGACGTGGTGAGCAGCCTGTTCCCCGACAAGCAGAAGGACTTCGTCTTCAACATCAGCGAGACGGACACCGTCCTGGTCAAGGAGATCCGCAAGGGCATCGACCGCACCGATATGGAGAAGCTGGCCGCCAGCATCGTGGACACCCTGTCCGGCGAGCATTACATCAAGGCTGTCGTGGGCATCGGCACCCCCATCGCCAACGTGAAGGACCTGGCTACTTCCTTTAAGGAAGCACAGATCGCCATGGAGGTCAGCAAGGTGTTCGACACCGAAAAGCAGATCATCCGCTACGACAATCTGGGCATCGCACGTCTTATTTACCAGCTGCCCACCACGGTCTGCGAGATGTTCCTGCGCGAAGTGTTCAAGCAGGGCAGCATCGAGAGCCTGGACCAGGAGACCCTGTTCACCATCCAGCGCTTCTTCGAGAACAACCTGAACGTCTCCGAGACCAGCCGCGGCCTGTTCGTCCACCGCAACACGCTGGTGTATCGTCTGGAAAAGATCAAAAAGCTGACCGGTCTGGATCTGCGTGAGTTCGACGACGCTATCGTGTTCAAGGTAGCGCTCATGGTCAAGAAGTACCTGTCCAACAACCCGGCCAAATATTGATATTTCGTCTCAGCCGCTCCGGCTGCGGACGCCGAAACCGGCCGCTCGACCCCGATGCTGGCCGGTTTCTTTTGTAATAGGGATAGCCTCTCAGTCTCGCATACGCTCGACAAGGCCGGGTTGCGTCACGGCGTCAGCCGTGACGGAGAGGTTTGGTCTGGAACTTCTGTGCCAAATAAACTTTTCAGGAGCAAGATACTCATGATAGATTTTGAACATGTCACCAAGATATACAAACGGAGTGATACTCCCGCTCTGGAGGACATCGACTTCCATGTAGACGACGGCGAGTTCGTCTTTCTGGTGGGCCACTCCGGCGCCGGCAAGTCCACTCTGCTCAAGCTCATCCTCCGCGAAGAGCTGCCCACCGAGGGCCGCGTCATGGTGGACGGCAAGGACGTCGCCCGGCTGCGCCGGGGCAAAGTGCCTTTCCTTCGCCGCCAGATGGGCATCATCTTCCAGGATTTCCGCCTCATCCCCACCATGACGGTCTACGAGAATGTGGCGTTTGCCATGCATGTCACCAACATCGGCAAAAAAGACATCAAAGAGCGCGTCAACTACATGCTGGAGCTGGTGCATCTGGAAGATAAGGCAAAGGTCTACCCCGAGTTCCTCTCCGGCGGTGAGCAGCAGCGCGTGGCCGTGGCCCGCGCTCTGGCCCACAGCCCCCGCCTCGTCATTGCGGACGAGCCCACCGGCAACATCGACCCCGAGATGAGCCTTGAGATGATGGAACTGCTGGAACGCGTCAGCGAGATGGGCATCACGGTGCTTGTCGTCACCCACGAGCATGAACTGGTGCGCCGCTTCAACCGCCGCACCATCACCCTGAAGCATGGCCGCATCATCTCCGATGTTCCGGCCAGTTTCGGCGAGGAGGTACACGTATGAAAATCTCTACGTTTGGGTTCCTCACCCGGCGCGGCGTGCGCAACCTCGGCAAGCACTGGGCCATGACCATCGCCTGCATCGCTTCCCTCAGCGTCTGCATGACCCTGAACATCTTCGCCAGCCTCATTGAAGTCAATGTGGACAGCATGGTGAGTTATCTGGGCAGCCAGAACGAGATGGTGGTCTACGTGGACCCCGAGGCTGATGACGCCACCATCCAGTCTGTGGGCAATGCCCTCAGCGGCACCGCAGGTGTGAGCCGGGTGCAGTATATGTCCAAAGAAGACGTCCTCAACCAGTACAAGGGGTATATGTCCGACTATGCCGCCCTGCTGAACGAGTTCGAGAACGACAACCCTTTCAAGGCCAATTACCGCGTCTCCCTGTCTGATTTGAGCCAGATGGAGACCATCAGCAAGCAGTTCGAGAACATCAGCGGCGTCTACAGCGTCACGGCTCCCATCGAGATGACCAAGACCTTTGTGGAGGTCCAGCAGGCTGTCACCAAGGTCGGGCGCGGTCTGGTGCTGGTGCTGATGGCTGTCAGCATCATCACGGTGGGTACCACCATCCGGCTGAGCGTCTTTGCCCGCCGCCGTGAAATCGAGATCATGAAGTATGTCGGCGCTACCAACGCCCTCGTCACCCTGCCTTTCGTCATCGAGGGCCTGACTATGGGCCTGCTCTCCGGCATCCTGACGGCAGCTGCCACCATCGGCGGCTATGCCTACATTGTTCAGCTGTCGCCCACGCTGGGCGGCCTGTGGCAGATGCTTATGGGTACGGCTCTGGTGCCGCTGGAAAATGTCTGGCCCACCATCCTGACCTACAGCCTCGCGGGCGGCGCTCTGGTGGGCGGTCTGGGCAGTATGTTCTCCATCCGCAAGCACCTGAACGTGTAAGGAGGGGCCTACTGTGTACCACGACAAGCATTCTGCAGGCTTTGTCCTGCATCATCCGCCCCGCCACGCAAAGCCGTCGGGCCATTCGGCCATGATGCGTGCCGCCTGCGCCTTTCTGGCCGCCGCCTGCCTCGTGCTGAGCGTGACGGTCTATCCGGCCAGTGCGGCCACCAGCATGAGCTCGCTGCAGAACAAGCTGGACAAGATCTCTGCGTCCATCAAGCAGCATAAGACGGAGCTGAACGACGCCAAAAAGAAGGAAGCTGCTGCCAAGGCCCTCGAGTCTGAGCTGAAGGAAAAAGTCTCGGTGCTCCAGAGCCAGATCAGCGTCCTCAAGAGCCAGATCTCCGAGGTGCAGAACAGCATCGGCGTTAAAGAGCAGGAGATCACCGCCAAGCAGAATGAGATCGCCCGGAAAGAGCAGGAGATCGCCGACCAGTGGGACGATTTCAAGAGCCATATGGCCGCGATGCAGGAGCTGCGGGACGGCGGCAGCGTCGCCATGCTCCGGTCTGTGAACGATCTGTACGAGCTTCTGACCTTCAATGAGGTCATGCAGGACATTTCGGTGAAGGATACCGAGATACTCGACAACATGAAGGCTGCGAAGGAAGCCCTCGTGGCCGACCGCACCCAGCTCGTGGAGGAGCGCACCCAGCTGCAAAACAAAAAGGCTGAGCTGGACGCCCAGAACAAGCAGATGCAGTCCAAGCAGAACGAGCTCAACAACAGCGTCAAGGAGGCCCGTCTGAGCGCCGCTGAGGCCCAGCAGGCCCAGAAGAACGCCCAGGCGGCCATCGAGTCGGACGAGATGAACTACGAGGCCGTCAAGAAGGAGATCCAGAAGCTCATCGCAGCGGCAGCGGCCAGCAAGCCCCAGCTGAGCTTCAGCGGCTTTATCTGCCCGCTCAGGAGCTATACCCGCATCTCCAGCGAGTACGGCTGGCGCAAAAACCCGGTCTCCGGCGTCAACAAACTCCACGCCGGCATCGACTTTGCCGCCCCCGCAGGCACTCCCATCTACGCAGCCGCCAGCGGCTATGTGCAGGTGGCCGGCTGGTCCAGCGGCGGCTACGGCAACTATGTCATCATCTATCACGGCAAAATGACAGACGGCAACGCCTACTCCACCCTCTACGGCCATATGCGCTCGGTGGCAACGTCGGCGGGCAAGTATGTCAACCAGGGCGACCTCATCGGCTATGTGGGCTCCACCGGCAACTCTACCGGCAACCACCTCCATCTCGAGGTGTGGAAGGGCGGCTCCAAGGCCAATGCGGTCAACCCCCGCGGTTATATTCCGATAAGATAACACAACTGTAATTGAAGTCGAGGGGTCAAAGGAGGCCACAAGGCGAAATGAACGAGCAAAAACGCAAGCGTATCCTTCGGGTGGGCTGTCTGATTCTGGCAGGAGTGTTCCTGCTGTCGGTACTGGGCAGTGTCATCCTGATGTTTTTGGTCTGAACTGGGGAGGACACTGAATGAACCGCAAAATTTCCGTAGGGATGACCGTGACCATCGTCATTCTGGCAATGACGGTCACTTTTTCCATCACGATGCTGGTGGCGATGCGGCTGTTTGACCACACCGTCACCAGCGTGAAGGAAAAGGAGAGCATGTACAACAAGGTGGCCGAGGTAGACCGCTATGTGCGCGCCAACGACTACTACGACATCGACGAGACCGTGCTGTACGACCGTCTGACTGCCGGTTATCTGCTGGGTACCGGCGACAAGTACGCCCGCTACTACACCGCCTCGGCCTACACCGACCTGCTCAACGCCCAGAGCGGCAAGCTGATGGGCATCGGCGTGGAGCTGGCCATCGACCAGTCCGGCTACGCCAAGGTCATCAAAGTGTATGACGAGTCTCCTGCCAAGGAGGCCGGCCTCCAGCGGGGTGATTACATCACCACCATCGACGGCGCAGACATCAAAAGTCTGGGCAGCGTGGAGGCTGTCCAGAACAAACTCCGGGGCGAGAGTGGCACGAGCGTCAATGTAGGCTGGCTGGACAGCGAGAACGCCCAGCACACCGCCGATCTGACCCACTCCGGCTTTACGGCCAACAGCGTCGATTCCGCGCTGGTGCAGGGCAATGTGGGCTATATCAAGATCTGGCAGTTCGACAACTCCACCCCCAGTGAGCTGGACTTTGCGCTCCGCAGCCTGACCGCCAGCGGCGCCCAGAGCTTCATCTTCGACCTGCGCGACAACGGCGGCGGCATCCTTGATGACGCCATCAGCTGCATCGAACTCGTCGCGCCGGAAGGCGTGCTGGCCTACGCGGAGGATAAGGCAGGCAACCGCACCCTGCTGGGCAGCAGCACCGGCGACTCGGTCATCAGCCAGCCCACCGTCTGCCTCGTGAACGAGAACACCGCCAGTGCGGCAGAACTCTTTGCGTCCAGCCTGCGCACCCTGTGCGGCACCCGCCTCGTGGGCAGCACCACGATGGGCAAAGGCACCATCCAGAGCAGCCCCCAGCGCCTCTCGGACGGCAGCGCTGTCGTGGTCACGGTGGCAAAGCTCATTTGCGGCGACGGCTCCTGCTTCGACGGCACCGGCCTGACCGTGGACGTGGAGCGCCCGCTGACTGCCGACGAGCAGGTCAGCTACTATGACTACACCCTCGACACGGACCCGCAGATACAGCGCGCCGTCAGCTGCGCACAGCAGCTCACCGGTGTCACCACCGTGGGCGGCGTGAACGACGCTGACATCGCCGCCGACTCCGCCGCAGCCTCTTCGGAGGCCGCAGCCGAGAGCACCGCTTCCAGCGAGGCCGCAGGGGAGGCAGAGGCTTCCTCCGAGGCCGGTGCAGAAGGGGAGCAGGAGGCTGCAAGTGCGCAGTAAACACTTCTTAAAAATAACTTTAGTCGTGTAAATAGCTCAACCTCTCAGTCTGCTTCGCAGACAGCTCCCCTACCGAGGGGAACCTCTGGCGAAGAGAGTAAGCTTTGCGGAATGCCAAGGCCTCCCCTCGATAGGGGAGGTGGCACGCTGCAGGCGTGACGGAGAGGTTTTGCTGTTTTAGCAAGAAACAGAAAGGAAAACCAATATGCCGGAGCTGACCGACCTCTCCGTTATCCGCACCCTGTGCGAAAAATACGATTTCGCGCTCTCCAAGGGCTTTGGACAGAACTTCATCATCAATCCCGGCCTGCCGCCCAAGATCGTGGACGCCAGCGGCGTCGATAAGAGCTGGGGCGTGCTGGAGATCGGCCCCGGCATCGGCGTGCTGACCAAAGAGCTGGCCCAGCGCGCCGCCAAGGTGGTGTCCATCGAGGTGGACGAGCGCCTGCCGCCCCTGCTGGCCGAGACCATGGCGGGCGTGGATAACTTCAAGCTGGTATTGCAGGATGTTCTGAAAGTAGACCTCCGCGCCCTCATCGAGGAGGAGTTCCCCGGGATGCCGGTGGCTGTCTGCGCCAACCTGCCCTACTACATCACCAGCCCCATCGTCATGAAGCTGCTGGGCGACCGCCTGCCCATCCAGAACCTCACCGTCATGGTGCAGAAGGAGGCCGCCGACCGTCTGGCCGCTGCCCCCGGCACCCGGGCGTCCAGCGCCATCAGCTGTGCCGTGAGCTACTACGCCACCTCAAAACTGATGTTCACCGCCGCGCCGGGCAGCTTCTACCCGGCCCCGAAGGTTACCAGCGCCGTTGTGCGGATGGACATCCGCCCCACTCCCGCCGTACAGGTGGAGGACGAGGACGGCTACTTTGCCCTCATCCGTGCCGCTTTCGGCCAGCGCCGTAAGACCGCCGCCAACGCCATCGCCAGCGGCCTCGGCCTGCCGAAAGATAAGGTCATCGCGGCCATCGAGGCGGCGGGCTTCGACGCCCGCATCCGCCCCGAGGCCCTGACCCTCGAGGACTTCGCTGCCGTACAGCGGGAGCTGAAGTAAAATTTTATCATAATAAAACGCCAAGGCCCCCGCAGTTTGGAACAGAACTGCGGGGGCCTTGGTCGTTATGTGGAAGGAATAGAGAATGGCAATGTGCTTACCTCAGCAGTGCGGTGTGGTCTGCGCCGCCCACGATGAAGCTGGCGGTGGAGCCGCTGTGGCTGAGGGTGAAAGGCGTATCGCCCGCACCGAGGGCTGCAACATCGGAGAGGGAGAGGGTGGAAGTGCAGCGTTCGGTGGAGAAGACAACGGTCTCGATGCGCTCAGAGCGGAGGTCGGTCAAATCGGAAAGGACGCCATGCAGGGATGCCGTCTCATGGGTGACATCAATGTAGAGAACATCGCTGATCTGGTTCAGCTGGACCAGCTGGACGTTCTGGAGGATGTTGGCCTGAGCCGGGTCAAGGACACGCAGGCCGGTGGAGATGGTGCTGTTGTCGCTGCTGTGGGAGACATCGCGGTACTCCACCTCATTGCAGACCTCGCAGATGCGGTACTCGCGGCTGCTGTCGCCTTCGACAGGCGTCCAGCTGCTCCACTGATGGCCGAGGGCGGGCAGCTCCTGCGTCTCAGTGACGACACAGCCGCTGACCGTGCAGCTGCGCTGTTTCTCGCCCTTCTCGGTGCAGGTAGGCTCTTTGGTGATGACCCACTCGCCGAAGGTGTGGGTCTTGCTGACGGGGATGGCCTCGGTCTGGGTATCGTCGCCACGGATGCAGTCACGGTGCTTGGAGCCTTGCTCGACACAGGTAGCGTCCCTGTCGATGACCCACTCGCCGTACTCGTGGCCGAGGGCCTCAATGGCCTCAGTCCGGGTATCGCCGCAGGCAGAACAGGTGAAGGTGCGCACGCCGTTGGCAGTGCAGGTGGCCTCCTTCGTGACGACGCCTGCATCCCACTTGTGGGCGGTCTTATCCACCGGGATGCTCTCGGTGTAGCTGTCGCCGCAGACGACGCAGGTATAGGTCATGATGCCCGTCTCGGTGCAGGTCGCGGCCTTGGTCACGACGCCCGCGCCGTAGCTGTGCTGGCCGGTGGCGTTGAGCGTTTCGGTCTTCGTATCGCCGCAGACCTCGCACTGGTAGGTGACGGTGCCGTCCTGGCCGCAGGTAGCCGCTGTCGTGGAGAGGACTTTCCACTGATGCTGGCCGGTGGCGGGGATGCTCTCGGTCTGGGTAGCGTCGCTGCGGATGCAATCACGGTGTTTGGAGCCTTCCTCGATACAGGTAGCGTCCCGGTCAATGACCCACTCGCCGTACTCGTGGCCGGGGGCCTCAATGGCCTCAGTCCGGGTATTGTGGCAGACGGTACAGGTGAAGGTGCGCACGCCCAGCTCAGTGCAGGTGGGCTTCTTCGTGACGACACCCTCGTTCCAGGTGTGCTGGCCGGTGGCGGGGAGAGTGTGGCGGAACGTGGTGCCGCAGTGGTCCACCATGCAGATGTAATCGATGTAGCCGTCCTTGCCGCAGGTCGGCTCCTGATGGTCGCTGACTTTCCAGTTGTGGACAGAAGCGATGTCGCCGTACTTGGCCTTTTCTGCCTCACTCATCTCGGGCGTTACGCGGTCGGGGGAGTGAGAAGTGGAATGGCTGTCCGCGTAGACACCGTTGTGGAAGAGCCGCGAGATGCTGGTGGTGCCGCTCTTTACGAGCTTCACGAGGCCCTTCTTGCCGTTTTCCGCGAGCTGGATGACTTTGTCCAGCTTCTTGCCGTCGCTGCTTTGGATAGCATTGTCGGCGTCGGGGGCGGTTGCGGTGATGTCCAGCGCGGAGTCGGTATTGCTGATGGAGACGCTGCCGCCGCCGATGGCAGGGGCGTCGCTGGTGCCGGTGGCGGTGATGGTGCCGCCGGTTATCGTGATACTGCTGGAGTTGTTGTTGTCGCTGCCGCCGATGCCGGCGCCGGTGTCATAGCCGGTGGCTGTGATGGTGCCGCCACTGATGGTGACATCGGCGTAGTTGCCGCCGATGCCCGAAGAACCGAAGTTGTTGCTATGCTGGTTGCCTTTGGCGTTGACCGTGCCGCTCTTGATGGTCACGCTGCTGCGGCTATTAAGGCCCGAGCCGATGCCGGCAGCGGAATCGCCGCCCGTTGCGTTGATGGTGCCGCCGTCGATCACGACGTCCACCTTGTCGGAGTCATAGCCTGAGCCGATGCCGGCAGCGAGATTGCCGCCCCTGACGTCTTTGAGTTCGGCGTTACCGGAGATGTTGACCGTGGAAGAGCGACCGTAATAGCCCGAACCGATGCCGGCGCCGCCGTTCTTGCCCTCGGCCTTTTCAATGGTGCCGTCGGTGATGTTGATGGTGACAGCGCCCTTCTTGCTGTCGTCTTTGGTGTCACTGCTGCCGCTGCCGATGCCTGCGCCGCCGTATTTGCCGCCAGTGACCTTGGTGATGGTGCCACCCTTGATATTGATCTCGGTCTCGCCGGAGACGTTGGAGCCGGAGCCGATGCCTGCGCCGCTGAGCCGCTCGTCGGAGTGATTGCGAGAGTCAAGGCTGACTCCGCCCGTGGCCGTGATTTCGCCGCCCTCAATGTTGATGGTGGTCTTATTAAGGGTGCTGCCGCCGGAGCCGATGCCGGCACCGGAAGCCCAGCAGGATCCGTTCTCATTGCTGCCGCCCTTGGCCTCAATGATGGGGATGACGCGGCCGTCGTCGCTGTTGCGGATGGTGATGGTGGTGCTGCCCACAGAGGGATCGTTGATGTCACCGACATAGTGGCCGGAGCCGATGCCCGCAGCGGTGGAGCCGCCGGTAGCGGTAACTTTTGCTGCACCCTCGATGAGGATGGTGGTGTTGCCATTGGCGTCGCTGCCGCTGCCGATGCCTGCGCCGCCGCCGCCGCCAAGGGAGGAATTACCGCCGCCGGTGGCCGTAACGGTCACGCCGTCGCGGAGAGTGATGCTGGTGTCGCCGGTGGAGTCGCTGCCTGAACCGATGCCCGCGCTGCCATTGTAGCCGTCGCCGCTGCCCATGGCCTTAACAGTGCCGCCGGAAATATCAATGGTAGTCTTTCCGGAAGAATTGATACCGGAACCGATGCCTGTGCCGTGGCTTACATACCTGACGTCGATAAAGCCCTTGGCTGTGACATCGCTGTTGGTGATGTGGATGTCGGTGTCGCCCTTGGCGCTATCGCCGCTGCCGATGCCGGAACCATCATAACTCGAAGCATTGATGGTGCCGCCGGTGATCTCGATGTCCGTGGCGTTGGTAGAATAGCTGCCGCTGCCGATGGCTGCACTGGAGTCGCTGGAGGCTGTGACGTTGCTGTCAGTGATATGGATAATGGTCTTGAGGGCGTTCGGCGTACCCGTAGGAGGACTGTAGAAGTCTCCTTCACTGCCGCTGCCGATGGCTGCGCCGTTGCCGCCGACGGCCTTTACCGTGCTGCCTTCTATCGTGATGGCGGTGTTGCCCTTGGCGCCTTTGCCGCTGCCAATGCCAGCGCCCGGGTTATTAGTGGAATCAGCGGAGGACTCCAGAGAGCTCACAGACGCGTTGCGGATGGTGATGTAAGTTTGGCCGGAGGCGTAATGACCGCTGCCGATGCCTGCACCGTCGTAGGCAAAAGCATGTTTGACACCCTTTCCGGCAGTTGTATCGTGGATGTTGACGGTCGTCTTGCCGGTGGAGGATTCGCCCGAACCGATGGCTGCGCCGCCGCTGCCATACGCGTACACGAGCGCATCCTGGGTGATGTCGATTTTGGTCTCGCCGGTAGAGCCTTTGCCACTGCCGATGCCTGCACCACCGCCGACGCCGCCCGTGGCCTTTTCAATGGTGCCGCCGGAGATGTTGATGGTGGTATCCTGGAAGGAGTTCGCGCCGCCGCCGATGCCTGCGCCGCCGCCCGTACCCTCGGCATTTTTAATGATACCGCCCGAAATATTCACAACGTAATCGCCGCGGATGCCGCTGCCGCCGCTGCCTCCGCTGCCTCCGTTGCCGCCGGTAGCGTTCTGTATCTCGCCGCCGGAGATGAAGAGCCTACCGGCGCTGTAGATGCCAGTGCCGCCGGTGCCGTCGTCCGCCGTGCCGTCGCCGCCCTTCGCGGTTCCGATGGTGGCGTTGTCGGAGATGGTGAGCATACCGCCGCTGCGGATGCCCATGCCGCCGGAGGCATTGCCGTCGCCGCCCTGCGCGGTTTCGATGGTGCCGCTGGAGATGGTGAGATTACTGCCGCTGAAGATGCCGCTGCCGCCGTTGCCATCGGTAGAAGCGCCGCCGGTGGCCTTCTGTATCTTGCCGCCGGAGATGGTGAGGTCGCCGTAACTGTAGATGCCGCTGCCGCCGCTCTTGCCTTTGCCGTCGCCGCCCTGCGCGGTTCTGATGGTGGCGCTGTCGGAGATGGTGAGCTTACTGCTGCTGTAGATGCCGCTGCCGCCGTACTTCTCGGAATCGCCGCCGGTGGCCTGCTCTATCTTGCCGCCCTTGATGGTGAGTGTACCGTTACCGTTGCTGCGGATGCCGCTGCCGCCGCTGCCGTTGGTAGAAGCGCCGCCGGTGGCCTGCTGTATCTCGCCGCCGGAGATGGTGAACTTACTGGCGCTGATGCCGTCGCCGCCGGTGTCGTTCTCGCCGGTGCCGGTGGAGTTGCCGCCGATGGCTTTTTGAATGGTACCGGCAAGGATCTCCATGGTCTTGCCAAGGATGCCGCTGCCGCCGGAGGCATTGCCGACGCCGCCCTGCGCAGTTCCGATGGTGCCGCCGGAGATGGTGAGCTTGCCGTCGCTGTGGATGCCGTCGCCGGCGTAGCCATCGGTAGAAGCGCCGCCGGTAGCGTTCGTGATGGTGGCGTTGTCGGAGATGTTGAGGTCGCCTTTGCTGTAGATGCCGTGGCCGGCGGTAGTTTTGCCTTTGCCGCCCTGCGCAGTCCCGATGTCGCCCTTGATGGTGAGCTTGCCGCCGCTGTAGATGCCGTGGCCGGCGTTACTGCTGCTGTTTCTGCTGTCGCCGTTGCCGCCGATGGCGCTGACAATGGTGGCTTTGTCAGGAATGGTGAGCTCGCCGTCGCTGTGGATGCCGTCGCCGGCGTCGTGGGAACCATAGCCGTCGCCGCCCTTCGCTTTTTCGATGGTGCCGCCCTCGATCTTGACGGTAATATTCTTGCTATCGCAACCGCCGCCGATGCCGTCGCCGGTGTTGCCACCGGTGGCGTTCTTGATGGTGCCGCTCTTGATGGTGACTGTGGTCTGGCCGGTGCTTCCGTCACCGCTGCCGATGCCGGCACCACCGGAGCCGCCCTGCGCGTTTTCGATGGTGCCGCCGGAGATGGTGATATTGGTGTTGCCAGTAGCTCCTGAACCACTGCCGATGCCGGCGCCGCCCTGCTCGGTCTGCGCCTTGATTTTGGCAGTGCCGGAGATGGTGATATTGGTTTCGCCGGTAGCATTGCAACCGCTGCCAATGCCGGCAGCACTGGAGGCGCCGATGGCGGTGATGTCGCCGCCTGTTATCTCAATGTCGCCGGCGCCACTGTCGCTATAGTTGCCGGAGTTCCAGACGCTGCCGATGCCAGCAGAGGCACCGCTGCCTGTGGCGGTCAGGCTGCCGGTGTTGCGGCCATTTTCATTTCCGGATGTGATGGTCAGTTTGCCGGTGTCTTCTCTGCCATAATAGTCCTTTTCGTTGTGCTCGAGGCCGGCATGTTGGCCGTCGCTGGTGAGGGTATTGTCGCCCTTGAGCGTGATCGTCGTGTTGCCCGCGCCCTCGACGCTGAGGGCGGCGTCATTTTTGGTCTTAATGTTGACATTGTCCAGCGTCACGTTGAGGGTGTTGTCATTGCCTTTGGCCTTGTTGATGATGCGGATGACATAGTTGGTGACGTTTTCGGCTGTGCTCCTGAAGTTTTCCGCCGCGCGTTCCAAGACCGTAGTCGATTTGTTCCGGGTCTCTTCGTCGTCATTGGCGTCGGCGACCTTGAGGGATGCACCGGTGTACGTGAACTGGCTTTTGGGTGTAGAGAGGCTGCTCTCCGTGCTTTCCGTGCCTTCCGTGCCTTCGGCAGGGGTCTCGCTGCCGGTGGTGGGAGTGCCGCCCGCCGAGCCGGAGGTGCCGCTCTCAGAGCCTTTGCTCTCAGGGTCAGAGCTTCCCGCGCCGGTGTTCTTGCCGCCGGTCTGGTCCTTTTTCGTGGGATCAGTCTCGTTTTCCTCGCCGCCGGTAGTGTCGTCAGGCTGGTTCTTGCTTTCTTCGCCGCCGGTAGTGTCGTCAGGCTGGTTCTTGTTTTCCTCGCCGCCGGTGGTGTCGCCGGTCTGGTTTTCGTTTTCCTCGTTGCCGTCGTCAGAAGACACGTTGCCCTTGGGGGCGCCGAGGTAGACCATGTCTTCGTTTTCGCTGTCGCTGTCTTCTGATGGGGGCGTGGCCAACTTGGGTTGGGCGGGAGAGGCTGCGGAGGTGCCGCCTTCAGAAGAGCCGCCGCCGGAGGCGGTGGTATCCTCTGAGCGCTTGCCGCCCTTGATGATGATATTGCCGTCGCTGTCCTTTGTAGCAGTAGGATTTCCCGAGTGCTTGACATAGGTGCCGCTTTTGTCTTTGGTGACTGTGATGTCACCATCGCCTATGTAATAGGTATCCGCATACGCCGGTGCGGCCATGCCGGCCACCATTGCGGCTGTCAGCGCCAGCGCCGTCACTCGGTGGGACGCAGGCCGGGGGAACGGCACCCGCAGCGGATGCCCCAGAACGCGCATTGCAAGCTTGCGATAAGAGATCATAGAAACCTCCTCTGAAAAATGTAAGTTTTGCACAGAAGTTCAAGACGAAGCGGCAGGAACTTGTGAAAGAAGCATAAATATTAAGCTTGTTTTATTCTATCACATTCCGGCCATAATGTGGCCGTATCTGCGTGAATCGCCTCGCGGATGTCTCGAAACGCCCTGAAACAGCGCTGCATGGGCCGACAGCGGGCCGGACAAAGATATTGACAAGCGGGGAGGTTTCTGGTATTCTACTAGAGTACCCTGTGCAAACGATACTCGCTGGTGTGGCGCAATGGCAGCGCAACTGATTTGTAATCAGTGGGTTGCAGGTTCAACTCCTGTCACCAGCTCCAAAGAAAACCGCTTAGATTCGATTAAATCTAGGCGGTTTTCTGATTTTATAACACACATTTTAACACACTTTTGAAAATCAGTGTGTTATTTCAGTCGGTTTCTTGGCCGGTTGCCAGTCTGGGTGACGCTCAAAGAAGCCTGCTGCCTCAAGTTCGGCATAGTGCTCCCGCAGCACCTTATCACGCCACGCGGAATAGTCCCAGCGCTCGGCATCCCGCTTTTCCAGATACTCCACGGTGCGCTCCTGTACGCTGCCGCCGGACTTCCACGCCCCAAAGCCAGTGCCACGCCAGGATCTCGTGCTGATAATTTCCTCGCGCCAGCGGGAAAGGCCGGGCAGATTCCGCAGTTTTTGGATACCGCTCCACTCGATTTGCCGCACACGGTCACGGCATACGCCCAAATCATCCCCGATGGACTGTAATGTCTGCTGGCCGTAATACCGGCGGCGCAGAACGTGCGCGGTGCGCTCGGGCAGCTTGCCCAAAGCTTCTTCCAGCGCGGCGTGAAGCTCTTCGGTGTAAAGCTCGTCCTCGGCGGTCTGGAACGCGTGGGACGCCGCCGGGTCTTCCTGTAGGTCGCCCAGTGTGCTGCCGCCATCGTCGCCAGCATCAAGCGGAGTATCAAGGCTGGTACAGGCATCCAGCGGGTTGGCCGAAAGCCGCACCTGTTTGCCGTCATCGGTGGTGCAGGTGCGGCAGTGCTCGCCGCAAACCATCTTATTGATTTGGTTCTGTACATAGTAGCTCAAGAGGGTGAGAAAACTGCCCTTTGCGGGGTCGTAGGCCTGCGCAGCAGAGCGCACAGCAAAGAATGCCTCTTGGTCGAAGTCCTCAAGGGTCAAGCCGTGCTCGTCTGCCGTGGCCTTGTTCTTGCTGTACCACTGCCAGAACAGGCGGTGGAGAAAGCCTTGGTTTATTTCCCAGAGCTGCCCCAGTGCAAAGCTATTCCCGGCGGCCGCCAGAGCGGCAAGGGACGCATTTGTGGCCTGCTGGTCGGTGGTCTTGGTCTGCTGCTTGTCCATGCTGTGCGCCCTCCCTTGCGGCGTGTATGCGGGTTTTTGAGGGTTTTTATCGTGTGAGTTTCAACAAAACTCAACATTCTCCAACATTTGCCGCCGGGGTGATGGTGTAAAAGACTTAGGTTTTCTTGGGTATGCCCGGCGGGGTGATGAATCAATAAAATGCTATATTATGGCATAATTATAGCACAAAATGAACGCGAAAGAAAAGAATATCGATTACACACGTATTGACATAGCACGTGTGACGCGGTACACTGTGAATATAAGGGGGAGTGTACCATGCTATCGATGTATCCAGCCTGTTTCTACAAAGAGAATGACGGCTATTCAGTGATTTTTCCGGATTTGAATTACCTTGCAACGCAAGGAGGAAGCTTTGAAGAGGCAATGGAGATGGCCGTTGACTGCCTCGCGGGCTACCTGTACAGCGCCCGGCGGGACGGCGAGAATGTGTCAGCACCCTCTAAGCTGGCGGACGTTGACCCCGTGGCTGTTTCCAAAGAGCTTGACCCCGATATTCCAGTGGGTGAAGCAATCGTGAATCTAGTTTCAGTGGATGTGGCAGAGTATGCCAAGAAGCATTTTGAAAAGTCGGTCAAGAAGACGCTGACGATTCCGGCATGGCTGAATGATGCAGCAGTGGCGCAGGGGGTCAACTTCTCCCGTGTGCTTCAGCAGGCATTGAAAGAGCAGCTGCATCTCGCTTGAGCATCTGCCCGGCGGAGAGACTGACAGAACGCAGATTCTAGGCGCTTTGGATGCTGGCAATATAGTTTCATGCCTCACGTGGTGCAAAGTGTTTTCTCACGCGCTGCGCGGCCTCTGCGCACGTGCTGGAAATGAGCAAAAGAAAGCCCCTCTGACTCGCATTTTGTGCGGTCTGGGGGCCTTGTGCTGTATACGTGCGTGTATCGTGTCAAGAAACTCTCGCTTGACCTAGCTTCAACCACGCTTCAAGGGCGTTTTCTCGTTGTTCGATAGGCGGTTTGACCTTTGTTCAGCCTTGCACACCGGGGGATAGATATGCCGCGTCTCGACCACTCTGCCGATGATTTTCGCACCGGGCAGCTCATCGAGGGCGGTGACGCTGTGTTTCCCCTGTAGTGGCGTGTCGGTGAGCATTGTTCCAGCACAGACGACAAGACGCAAGAGGATTTCGCCCTCCACGCGCAAAGCAACGATAGCGCCGTCTTCGGGATGGTCACAAGCGGCGAAACACACAATGTCGCCGTCATGGATGCCAGCGCCTGCCATGCTTTCGCCGGTCATGACCATGCAGAAATCGGCGGTGGGGATCACGGGCGTGTGAGTCTGTTCCATCTCGTCCACCCCCTCAGCCCCAGAAGCCAAAGGTGCGCCAGTAGGCCACAGCACCCACGAAGAACAGCAACGCCGCTGGGGCGACACACTGAAATTGATATATCGTCATTGAAAAAATCCTCCGTTTTTGTTAAAATAGAGGCGGTATCTGTGACAACTGAAATACCGCCTTTGCCGTTCACGCTGCGCCAACAGTGTGAGCGGTTTTTTATTTGCTTGCTGCTGGTCGGGTACTATGTACTCAACCAGCAGACCGTACAGGGCGAAAATCACGCACGCCTTTTTCTCTGGGAAAATAACAGGCGCCAAGGTAGTGTAGTAATTGGGAATGGGGGCTTTCTAACCCCCATTCCCGATTACACTACCTATCACTATCTTTTTTGCTATATATAATACTGTTTTTTTCCCCCCTAAATGCAGATTTTGCAGTTATGCCGGAAATCCTGTTTTTTTCCCCCTGTTTTACCCCTGCGGGGCAGCTGTCTGGGCGTGCCTGATCTGGCCGGTCTTGGTGTCGCGTTCAAAATTTGGGTGCTCATCAACCATGTATCGAATGGCCTTGTTGGTCATACCCAGATAAGCGGCCACACTGCTGGTAGTGATTTCTACGCCTTGCGCTTCCAGCACGTCGATAGCCGCGGCCAGACGATGGCGGCGCTCTTTCAGCTTCTGTTCCTTGGGCTTGCGGGCATTCATGGCGCGCTGATAGGAAGGTAGCTGGGAGTGGGGTGCGATGTTGTCCGCCGGGTCGAACCGCTCCATAACATGGATGGGGTAGTTGAACCACACATCCACCGGCTCAAAGCTGGGGAACTCTCGCAAGGTGCTTTCGATGCGCCACGCGGTCACGCCTGCCTGCCGACGTTCTGGCGGTAGCTCCAACTCGATAATGTCAAGCAGCGCGTCAACGTCACGGGCGAATACGCCAGAGCCGCTGGCCCTGTCCATGCTGTTCTTCCAGCCCTGCTCACCTTTGCTGTGGTGGTGGCAGTAGATAATAGATGCATCGCTCTCCTTTGCAATGCGGTCGAGGCCGTTGCAGAACTGCACCATATCAAAGGCGCTTGTTTCGTTTCCGGCGTTCAACTTGTAAAAGGGGTCAAGGATGATGGCTGCAAAATTTTTGTGTTTAGCTCGGCGGCAAAGAATGTCAACGAAACGCGGCCAGTTGATGGGATGCCCCCGCAAATTCCATACAGTGATATTGTGAAGATACGAAGGACTTTCGACTTCTTCCGGGAAAAGCGCTTTGTTGACGTCGATAAAGCGGTGAATGCATGATGCTCTATCGACTTCCAGATTTACATACATCACTTTCCCCGCGGTGCATTCAAAGCGCCCCAGCCACGGTTTACCAGAGGCCAGACACAACGCCAGTTCGATGAGGGCAAAGCTCTTGCCTGCTTTGGAGGGGCCTGCCAGCAGCATCTTGTGGCCCTGACGCAGCACGCCGGAGATGAGGGCAGGTGCAACGGTGAAGTCCCATTTCCCTTCAAGGAAAAAATCGACCAAGCATTCAACTGGCGGAAATCCGTCATCTTCCAGCTTGTAATCTTCCATCATGCTACCCCCTTCTTTTCCTTGGGTGCGTCCTCAAAAAAGAACGTGCCGATTTGGTCATGGGGGATGTTCAGCACCTTACAGAGCGCCAGAATCTCGTCAGCGTGCCACGGATGCTTTGCGGTCATGCGGTCGGTCATGGTTCCTTCGGGGATGCCAGACCGTCGGGCGGCTTCTCGCTGGTTCATGTCCAGCTCGACGAAGCGCAGCCGGATTCTCTTGAATGGCTTGTACATGGTTTTAATCCTCCTCTTCGATGATTTCAGTCACGTCCACGCCCAGAGCGGCGGCGATCTTGCACGCAGTCAGCGCCGTGCAAGTGCCGCGTTTCTTAATAATAGACATATTCTGTCGGTTCAAGCCGGCTTTGTCGGCCAGCTGCCCCAAACGCAAGCCCTTGCGGGCTGCCATGATTTCGACGTTCTCCTTGAACTTCATTTTGTTCACCTCTTTTCGTTTGAGCTAAACGAATAATCGTTTACATGTACACTATAAACTAAATTTCGTTTGATGTCAATAGGATAATTGAAATTTCGTTTATAGTGTGATACTCTATTATCAAGAGAGGTGATTTTGTGGAAACGTATGAAAACATTGACCGTGAACTTGAAAAACGTGGAATGAGTCGTCGAAAGCTGGCGCTCGCTATAGATGTCCCTCCGTCTACTTTTCAATCCATGATGGAAAGAAAGCGAGGAATGACGATAGAGCTTTTGAGGAAAATAGCTGGTGCTCTTGGAGTGTCTGTATACACACTGGCAGATTTTGAACTTGCGTCAGAAGCAGTTACAGAGGAAATCAACGCGAACAGGAGAGAAAATCAGCTGCTTTCCCACTTCCGCACTCTGAACGACAACGGCCAGCGCGTGGCCGTGGAGCGTGTGCAGGAGCTTGCCCAGATACCGGCCTACCAGCGCCCGGCAGACGCCGCCGGGGATGCAGGCGACAAAGACTCCGAGGAAAAATAAAAAGCCCACAGCGGGGCGCTGTGAGCGTGTGAGGGTGACAACATGGAAGAGCTATACAATCAGCTGGCGGCACTGGCCCGGCGGTATGGAGCACAGCGGCTCGTGCTGTTCGGTTCCCGGGCAAGGGGTGACAACCGATACAACAGCGACATAGATTTGGCCGTATACGGGATGCCGGAGAGCAGCTGGGCGAACTTCTGGATGGACTGCGAAGAGCTGCCCACGCTGCTGAAATTTGACATCGTGCATATCACGGACGGGATGAACCCGGTGTTTATCGAAAATATCAAGAAAGACGGGGTAGAGCTTTATGCTGCAAAAGATTGAGCACTATATCAACGCCTTGGCTCAGCTGGAACAGGCCGTGGCGATTTACCAGAAGAGCCAGCAGGATTCTCTTTACCGTGACGGCCTCATCCAGCGCTTCGAGTTCACTGTGGAGCTGGCATGGAAGAGCCTCAAGGAATATTTGGAAGACCAGGGCAGCACGACGCCCATAGCAACGCCGCGTGCGGTGTTGAAAGAGGCTTTTGCCGCCGGTGTCATCCACGACGCAGACGCATGGAACAGGGTCATCACTGCCCGGAATATCACTTCTCACGTCTACGACGAAAAGACCGCTGAGGACGTCGCAGCACAGATTTGCAACGACTTCCTGCCCCTGATGCAGGCGCTTGGCCGCTTCTATCGGGAGTGATAGCCCCGCCGGGCAGAGAGAAGGGAGGTGCAGCCAGATGGGCAAGCGAACCAACACGGCGGTCTGGGAAGAGAAATACAGCCGGTGGCGCGTGGCCGTGCAGAAGGACGGCGTGCGGCGGCAGTTCTACAGCAGCACTCCCGGCCGCACCGGCCAGCGGGAGGCAAACCGCAAGGCTGATCTGTGGCTGGATGAGGGCATAGACCCACGCGGCAGCAGGGTGGAAGAGCTGTACAAGGACTGGTATGCCTCACTCGAAAAGACCACCGGTGCGGGCAACTGCCGCAATGTCGAGAGCCGCTGGCGCACTCGTATCCTCCCGGCGGTGGGCAAGAAGCGTATTACCGGCTTGACCGAACAGGACTTGCAGGACGTCGTGAATGACGCCTACCGGGACGGTCTTGCAAAGAAGAGCTTGCAATCCCTCTGCGCGGATATGCGGGCATTCTGCAAATACTGCCGGGCAAAGAAGCTCACCACCTTCAACCCTGAGGGGCTGCACGTCCCCGCCGGGGCTCGTCCGAAGGGCAAGCAGGTGTTGCAGCCTGCGGCCTTGCTGACGCTCCTGAACGTGGATACGACGCTCTACAGGGGCAAGCGGGTGCATGATGACTATATCAACGCTTACCGATTTCAGCTTCTTACCGGCCTGCGCCCGGGTGAGCTGCTGGGGCTGCGCTGGGCCGACATCAAAGGCGGCACGGTGTACATCTCCCGGGCGGTGAACATCCTAGGGGAAGAGACACAAGGCAAGAACCAGAACGCCATACGGGCGTTTGCGCTGTCAGAACGTGCGCGGGCTGTGCTGGATGAGCAGCGGGAGGCCACCGGGGCCGGCGAGAGCGTCTTTGAGCTGGTCAGCGAGGCGTATTATTACAAGCGCTGGCAGGTCTATTGTAAAGCCAACGGGATACCGCCTATCTCTGTGTATGAACTGCGCCACAGCTTTGTCAGCGTGATAAAGTCCCTGCCTGCCGGTGAGGTCAAGGGGCTTGTGGGCCACTCTCAGAGTATGGATACATTCGGCGTCTACAGCCACGCTCTGAGCGGCGATGCAGCAGCCACGGCGGACGATGTGAACGCTGCTTTTGACCGGGTGCTTGGGCGTGAAATTTAACACACTTTTTAACACACTCTGCATTGTATGGAGATATAGCCGATATGACACAGCAGAAAGAAACAGCGTAAAATAGCGCAATTTTGAGTAAAGAAAATGCCATTTTATGAGGTGAAAAATCCGGTGGCCTGTTCAACTCCTGTCACCAGCTCCAAAAAGTCCTACGATATACCGCTGAAAAGCGGCGTGTGTCGTGGGGCTTTTGCTTTTTGGGAAAAGGTACGCAGGATTGTTCAATAAAGAAAAAAAGTGCTATAATACTTATAAGCCTGAAACTTTACACGAAAGGATGGGTGTGTTATGAGTATAAGAGAATTGGCGAAGAGCTTGATTGACCAAGTGCCGGAAAACAAGCTGCTGTATATTATTGCCTACTTGCAGGGGGCTGCTATTCCGGATGAAAGTGAAACACCGAATGCCGACACGCTGGAAGCCTTTGAAGAACTGGATAACGGCGGCGGTCATACCTACAACGGGCCGGTTGAAAATCTGATCAGCTCGTTGCTGGAGGATGAAAGTGCTTGAAGTAAAATACTCCACTAGATTTAAGAAAGATTTGAAAGTGTGTCAGAAGCGGCATTACATATGGCTTTGCTTCAGCAGGTCGTCAATGTACTGGCCGTTCCTGAACAGCTCCCGCCACAGAATAGAGATTACAGCTTGACGGGTAGCTGCATTCCCCATAGGGAATGTCATATACAGCCGGATTGGCTGCTGATTTACTACCAGACAGATACGGAGTTGTATTTGTACCGCACCGGCACACACGCCGATTTGTTCGGCCTATAAAGGAAACAGAAAAGAGGCCAAGACCTGACAGAATGGGTCTTGGCCTCTTTTTCTGCAAGGTATGCAGAAAAATCATACCGCCCGGAGGGGCGCGGGTGTTGAAATTGGCTCATCACGACGCCGCTGTGGTGTTTGGTGGTGTAGCCCTCTCAGGCGCTTTCGCGCCAGCTCCCCCAGAGGGGGAGCCCTTGGCAGGCCGGGCAACTTCCTACTAGACGCCTGAGGCGTAATATGGCGTAAAAGGGCGGGCCTTGCTACAGAGGGCAGGCTCGTCTTTGTACAACCTCTCCGTCACGCCTGCGGCGTGCCACCTCTCCTTGTAGAAGAGGCTTTGGCAGGCCGGGTTACTTTCTACTGGACACCGGAAGCCTGATATAACGTAAAAAATAGTGCCCTGCTACAGAGATTAGCAGCAGCTTGACAAGGATATTGTTCCGAAGCTGCTGCCCTCTGTAGCAGGGCACTGCTGTTTTCAATATAAAGAAACTTTGCTCGTCCAGCGTGGGCCTGACCGTCACGCCAGAGGTGCTTCGCACCCGGGTTGCGGCACCCGGCATCCGCGGCGCTTCGCTTGCGTCTTGCTGGCCGCTGCCCCAACAACGACTCCCTGTTTCCGCCACTGGCGGCGGTCGTCGTTGTTGCCCCCTCTGGGGGAGCTGTCACGCCTGCGGCGTGACTGAGAGGGCTACATACCCCGCCTTCTCGATGCACCTGCGTCCCTCGTCGGTGTCCAGCCAGTCGTAGACCTTCCGCTGGGGGCTGTCGGGGGCGGCGTCCGCGTGGACGACTGCGTAGAACTCGTTGCAGAGGGGGTAGCTCTCATCGGCGATGGTGTCATTGCCGGGGGTCACGCCGTCCACGGCCAGCAGACGGAGGCCGGGCTTCGAGTACATCTGGTCGATGTAGTAGTAGACCGAAAAGCCGATGGCGTTGGCGGAGTTGTTGTACTCGGCGATGCTGTCCACGAGGCCGCCCATGTCGGCGGGGGCAAGCTCGGTGGGCGCGGCCATCAGCTGGCCGTCGCCCTTGTCGATGAGCAGCTTTTTGAAGAGGGTCTGACTGCCCGAGTCCACGCCCCGCTGGAACGCCACGATGGGGGAGTCCGCGCCGCCCACGTCTTTCCAGTTGGTGATGCGGCCCGCATAAATATCCCGCAGCTGCTGCTGGGTCAGGCTCTGGACGGGATTCTCTTCGTTGACGATGAAGACCAGCGCGTCCCGGCCGATGGCTTTCTGCTCAAGCTTTGCGTCGGCCTCGGCCAGCTCTTCCTTGACGTACTCGGGGGCCTCGTAGACGATGAGCAGCTGTGCGCCGTAGTCCTCGCTGTCGCTGCGGGACCAGAGGCCGAAGTTCTCCCAGGCATAGGCCGTGGTGCTGACGGTGATGCTGGTCTGGGCCTCGAGAAGGTCCATGCCGGTGACATCGGCCTTCATCTGGGCCATCAGGGGGATGCAGGCCGTGGAGCCGTCGAGGCGGGGGAACTCGTCCTCGGTCAGGAAGGGGACGGGCGTGTCCGCATCGGGGACAGACGCCGCCGGAGAGTCGGCGGGGGAGTCCGCCGTGCCGGTATTGCAGGCAGTGAGCATCGCCGCCCCGAAGCCGAGGCCCATCACCCGCAGGAAGCTGCGGCGGGAAATCATCTCTTTCATATCAAAAACCTCCGTGTCAGTACAGGTAGCCCCCGCCAGCGTCGTCGCTGGGGGAGGAGAAGATGCTTTCGCGGTAGAGCCACTGGCCGGTGGAGTCCATCAGGCCGTAGTCGAAGCCCTGCCGCGCGATAAAGCAGTCGTCGGGCAGGTCGTCCGGGATGTAGCAGCTGCCGAGGCGGCGGAGAAGCACATTGCCCTCCATGTCCAGCACGTCGGAAAGGTTCGACGAGTCGCTGTTGTCCCGGTGGGCCGTGAGCAGAGGGCCGTTGGCGGTGTTGGTGAGGTAGGAAGCGTAGGTGTACTGCTGGGCCTCACCGGCGGACGACCAAAGCAGACCCTCTCCGCCATAGGTCTGGATGGCGAGGATGTCGTAGTTTTCGTCGTTGTACTGCAGCAGGGCGTAGCCGTCGGGCAGGGCCGTCACGCTGATGTACTGTGCTTCTTCAACGGGCGCTGCCTCCACGTCGGTCAGCAGCGCACCGGTGGTGCCGTCGTAGACTTTGAGGATGTTGTCCGTCGTCAGCACAGCGACGTTGCCGGAGCGGTAGTCGGTATCGTACCGCTGGACGCCGATGCTCTCGCCGCTGTCGAGGTCGATGAGGGTGTAGGGGGCGTCCGGGTCATCGCTGCCGGAGAGGACGACGCAGCCGGGGGTGTAAGTGTTCACGGCCCGGTCGAAGCGGCCCAGCTCCACGGCCTCGCCGCCGTTCAAATCGTAGAGGACGGAGCGGCTGTCCTGACGGCTCTGGAGGCAGGCGATGCCCACGCCGCAGGCCGAGACGGCGCTGTCGTCTTCGCCGGTGAGCAGTTCGCCGGTGGTGACGTTGTAGAGGGCTTCGCGAGCGATGCCCCAGTCTGCGCCGCGGAACCAGCTCAAATCGAGCCAGTCGGCAAAGCCGCCGCGGTACGATGCGAGGGAGCTGGCCGTGCAGCCGTCCTCCCGCATCAGCACATTGCCCTCCCGGTCGGTGACGAGGACGTATTGGTGGAGCGGCTGGTCGGGGTCGTCGTAGGCGTAAGTAAGGCCCTCGGGCAGGTCGTAGCAGTTGAAGACGAGGCGCTGGCCGCCCTCATCCACAACGATACAGTCAAGGGCCGTCTCAGGCACGGGCAGCTCAGCTCCGGTGGCGAGGTCGTACACCCGGATGCCGCCGGTGGTGCCGTTCTCGAAAGCCCAGACGTCGGCGTCATCCCGCAGGATGAGCAGCCCGCCCGAGAGGGTGGCGTTCACGGCGTAGGGAAAGGTCATGACGGCATTGCCGTCGGCGTCGTAAAGGGTGGAAGTGCGCTCCTCCGTGCCGGGGGTGGAGTGGGCCACGAGGTAGTGGCCCGTCTCGCCGGTGAGGGTGTCCTTCAGCAGCTGGATGCTGTCGGAGCTGCTGGCTTTGTAGAGCACTCTGCCGCCCCGGAGGATGGTGCCGCCGCCGTTCCCGGCGTAAGAGTAGACGTAGTGGAGCGAGTCATCGCTGAGCCATGCGTCGCTGTAATACTGCGGTGCCTGCGACGCCGCAGTCCCCTCGGGCCGGGGCGACGCCGCAGGCAGCAGCGAACAGCTCGTCAGCAGCCCGCCCGCCAGCACGAGGCAGGCGGCGCGGCGGCTGAGTCGAAGCAGAGTGGTCTTCATAGAAACACCTCACAGTCTCCCAGAATTTGACTTTCCCATCTATAGTATATACGAAAGACCCGGACATTTCATTGCAGAAATGTGGCCGGGTCTGGTTACAGTTTTATGACAAGCTTATTCTTCGTCTCCCTGTTCCTTCAATTCCTTCAGGAAGGGCAGCAGGAAAGGCACCGAGATGCAGAAGGTGAGGCCATCGGCGATGGGCTGGCACAGTTCGATGCCGCTCAGGCCCCAGATGCGGGGCAGGGTGAGGATGAGCGGGATGAAGCAGACGCCCTGACGGCAGCAGGCGAGGAAGGTGGCCCGGCCCGACTTGCCGATGGACTGGAACATCATATTCGTCACGATGATGACGGGCTGTAAGAACATGGCGACGCACTGATACCGCAGGGCGGGCAGAGCCACGGCGGTGACCTCGGGGTCATCGCGGAAGAGGCGGATGAGGGGCTCGGCGTTGAACCAGCAGAGGGAGTTGAGCACCGCCATAAAGACGAAAGCCGTCGAGATGGTGAAGATGGCAGCTTTCCGCACCCGGGCAAAGCGGCGGGCGCCGTAGTTGAAGGCCGCTACAGGCTGCAGGCCCTGTCCGACGCCGATAGCCACCGACAGCACGAACTGGAAGATGCGGGACACGATGCTCATGCCGGCCACGGCAGCGTCGCCGTAGTTGCGGGCGGCGACGTTCAGCAGCATGCTGCCGATGCTGTTCAGGCCCTGACGGCCGAAGCTGGGCGCACCGTTGAAGAAGATCTGCCCGAAGTCCCGGGCGCTGCGGGTGACCTGGGTGATGCGGAATCGGCTGACGGTCTTGCCGCGCAGGAACATGGAAAGCAGGATGCAGAAGCTGATGCTCTGGCTCAGGGCGGTGGCCGTGCCTGCGCCGCCGGTCCCCATGCCGAGGCCGAAGATGAAGACGGGGTCCAGCACGATGTTGAGCACACCGCCGGTGACGAGGCCGATCATGGCAAAGCTGGCCTTGCCCTCGTAGCGGAGGATGTTGTTCATCACGAGGCTCGACATCATGAGCGGGGCCGCGATGAGGATGGGCCGCGCGTAGGCGCAGGCGTGGGGCAGGATGGTGTCGGTGCTGCCCAGCAGCATCATGAAGTCGGGCAGGGTAGCGAGACCGAGAACGGCCAGCACTGCGCCGAAGGTCAGCGCCGTGAAGAAGCTGGTGGAGGCGAACTTTGTGGCCGCATGGGTGTCCTGACTGCCGAGGCTGCGGCTGATGATGCCGCCCGCGCCGTGGCCCAGCATGAAGCCGAGGGCCTGAATGATGGCCATCAGGCTCGACACGACGCCCACCGCGCCCGACGCGCTGGTGGACAGCTGGCCCACAAAGAAGGTGTCGGCCAGATTGTAGATGCTGGTGATGAGCATACTCAGGATGGTGGGGGCCGCGAGGCCGAGAATGAGCTTCGGCACGGGGGTCTGGGTCATTTTCTCGAACTGGAGCCTGCTGCGCTCCAGCTCGGCGGCGTCGGATGCGGTGCGGGGGGAAGACGGCATGAAGTGATACCTCACTTTCGGAAATCAAAGAAAATACCGCTCTTTGCGCAAAGAACGGGTAAAATGCAGATATATAATAAGTATAGCGCAGATCGGGGGAAATGTCGAGATGGTGGCACTGCACCAGCGGCGGTCGGCTCCGTTGCAAAAAGTTAGGGTATTGAGTGCAAAAGCTGGAGAAAATGGAATGCCTTTTGGCAAATTTGCCAAAGAAAGGTCGAATTGCTTGTAGAAAATCACGTCAAGTGGTATAATTTACGGAAAGAAACAAAAGCGCGAAGACAAAAAACAGCGCAGAGAAGAGTTCCGGGGAGATCCTGCCCCGGGATACGGAGGGAAATCTTATGAAATCTGTGGCACAGACTATCATTGAAGCAGACCGCTTCTACACCATCGCCGCCAAGACCGGCAGCGTCATTCAGGCTGTGGAGAGCGTCAAGGACGGCGGCAACATCCGTCTGGGCAAGTACGAGCGCAAGCCCGAGCAGGAGTGGGCTTTCGTCCGCGAGGGCGACGGCGTTTACCGTATCCGCAACCGCGCTTCCGGCAAGCTCATCGACCTGATGATGACCGGCACCGCAAACGGCACCTGGCTCCACCTGTGGGAGGACGTGGGCGGCACTTCCCAGATGTGGAAGATGGAGCCCACCCCGGTCGGCACCGTCCGCCTGCGCTCCATGTGGGCTGCCGGCAAGTGCATCGACACCGTGGGCATGGGTACTGCAGACGGCGCTGTGCTCCAGATCTGGCAGGAGACTGCTGGCGAGGACCAGCTGTGGACCATCTCCGAGGTGAAGGACCGCGCAAAGCACGCCCCCAAGGAAGAGGAAAAGCCCGCTGAGGTCAAGGCCGAGGCCGCTGCTCCCGCCGAGGAAAAGCCGGTTGAGGAAAAGGCTGCACCTGCCGCGAAGAAGACCACCAGAAAGCCTGCGGCAAAGAAAACCGCCGCCAAGACTGCTGCGAAGTCCGCTGGGGCAAAGGCCGAAGCCGCACCCGCCAAGGCCGAGGAAAAGCCCGCCGAGGCCGCTCCTGCTGCAAAGCCTGCCCGCAAGACCGCCACTCGTAAGAAGACCACGAAGGCCAGCAAGTAAGCACGGCTACATAGCATCATAGCAAAAAGAGCACCCGCTCTCCACAGTGATGTGGAAAGCGGGTGCTCTTGGGTTTAGGGTCAGGTTTGCCTTCGTACAACCTCTCAGTGCCCCATCTTGCCCTTCTTGAACTTCAGCGCCGCTGCGATAAAGCCCTTGAACAGGGGATGTGCGCGGTTGGGGCGGCTCTTGAACTCGGGGTGGAACTGTGCGCCGAGGTGGAAGTCACGGCCTGGCAGCTCCACGGTCTCCACGAGGCGGCCATCGGGGCTGGTGCCGGAGATGACCAGACCGGCGTCCTGCATCTCCTGACGGTAGTCGTTGTTGAACTCGTAGCGGTGGCGGTGGCGCTCCCAGATCTCGCTCTGGCCGTAGCACTCGGCCATCTTGGTGCCGGGCAGGACGGTGCAGGGGTACTTGCCCAGGCGCATGGTGCCGCCCTTGGGGATGTTGCCCTGCTGGTCGGCCATCAGGTCGATGACGTTGTGATGGCCCTCGGGGGTGAACTCGCTGGAGTTGGCGTCGGCATAGCCAAGAACATGGCGGGCGAACTCCATGACCATGATCTGCATACCGAGGCAGATGCCGAAGTAGGGAACATTATTCTCGCGGGCGTACTGTGCAGCCTGTATCATGCCTTCGATGCCACGGTCGCCGAAGCCGCCGGGGACGATGATGCCGTCCACGTCCGCAAAGGCTTCCTTGCAGGCTGCCTGGTCGGGCAGGTCCTCGCTCTCGACCCACTTGATCTCCACCTGACTGTCGTTCTCGAAGCCGGCGTGGTAGAGGCTTTCCATGACGGACAGATAGGCGTCATGCAGCTTGACGTACTTGCCCACGAGGGCGATGGTGCAGGTCTTGCTGCGGGTGGCGATCCGGGCCAGCATCTCTTTCCACTCGGTGAGGTCGGCGGGGGGAACATCCAGATGCAGCTGCTTGACCACCACGTCGTCGAGGCCGCCGGTGTGGAGCATCAGCGGACACTGATAGAGGCTGGGCATGGTCAGGTTCTCGATGACGCACTCCGGCTTGACGTTGCAGAAGGTGCTGATCTTCCGGCGGATGTCGCTGCCCACGCTGCCGTCGGCGCGCAGGATGATGATGTCGGGGCTGACGCCCATGCCCTGCAGCTCCTTGACGGAGTGCTGTGCGGGCTTGGACTTGTACTCATCGGAGCCGGAGATGTAAGGCACCAGCACCACATGGATGAAGCAGCAGTTCTCCTTGCCCTGCTCGAGACCCACCTGACGGATGGCCTCGAGGAAGGGCTGGCTCTCGATGTCGCCGGTGGTGCCGCCGATCTCGGTAATGACCACATCGGCCTCGGTGGAAGAGGCCAGATTGTAGATATAGCTCTTGATCTCGTTGGTGATGTGGGGGATGATCTGAACGGTCTGGCCGAGGTAAGCGCCCTGACGCTCCTTGTTCAGCACGTTCCAGTAGACCTTGCCGGTGGTGAGGTTCGAATACTTGTTCAGGTTCTCGTCGATGAAGCGTTCGTAATGGCCGAGATCCAGGTCAGTCTCGGTGCCGTCGTCGGTGACGAAGACCTCGCCGTGCTGCAGGGGGCTCATGGTACCCGGGTCCACGTTCACGTAGGGGTCCAGCTTCTGGCTGGCCACCTTGAGGCCGCGGCACTTCAGCAGTCGGCCCAGAGAGGCGGCGGTAATGCCTTTGCCCAGACCGGAGACGACGCCGCCGGTCACGAAAATAAACTTTGCCATAATGGTTCTCCTCTAATTTACAGATATTCTTTTCCGTGAATATCACGATAAGCAAATATTTTCCCTCAGTGGGGGCGCAATACGAATTATTGCGCGGGGTCGTAGGAGTCCAGTATCTCCTGCGCGACCTCGGCGCGGTCGCGCCGGGTGTCCATCGCTTTTTTCTCGATGTAGCGGTGCGCCTCGGCCTCGGTCATATGGCCCAGCTCGATGAGGCAGCACTTGGCGCGGCTCACCAGCCGCACCTGCGCCAGCTTTTCCTGCATCCGCTGATTCTCCTGCCGCAAAAGCAGGAGGCGGTGGTTGCTGGCGGCGGCCATGTGGATGGCCTGCAAAAAGAAGGTGTTGGAGAAGGGCTTTGTGACCAGCAGAACACCTTCTTCGCTCAGCGGGGTCAGAAGCTGCTCGGCGGCTGCGGCCTTGGCCAGAAATATCACACCGGCATCCGTTTTCTCCACGGCGTCGGCGCACAGCTCGTGGCCGAACTCATCCGGCAGCGGCGAGTTGACCACGATGAGCTCAAAGTCGGATTCCAGCATCCTCCGCCGCGCCTCCGCCGCACTTGGTACGATGATAGGCCGCGCATAGCCCAGCTCCGTCAGGCGTGCGGAGATATATTCGTTGGAGCTTGCGCCCGCGCTTACGATCAGGGCACGTCCCATTCGGCTCACTCCTTTCCTATGTCATTCTGCATCAGATGGCATTGAAGTAGTGGACGCGCTCATATTCGGCGGGGTCGGAGGCGTTCTTGAGCGCCTCGCAGCGGCGCAGAGCCTCGGCATAGTAGCGGCGGCTCAGCTCGTCGGGCAGGAATTTGTGAAGGAACTCGCTGTTCTTGGCCACCTCGACGGCCTCTTCCAGCGAGGCGGGCAGGGTCTCGAGGCCGAGACCGGCAGCTTCGCTCGGGATAAAGAGGTTGCGGTTGACAGGGGCAGACAGCTCCATCCGGTTCTCGATGCCGTCGAGGCCTGCTGCCAGCACGAGGCCGATGGCGAGGTAGGGGTTGCAGGCGGGGTCGGGGCTGCGCAGCTCCATGCGGCAGTTGTCGCCCTTCACCTGCGGGATGCGGACCAGCTGGCTGCGGTTCTGGCGGCTCCAGCTCACGTAGCGGGGAGCCTCGTCGCAGCCGAAGCGGAGGTAGCTGTTGGGCAGGGGATTCGTGAAGGCCGTCAGCTCCCGGCTGTGGCGGAGGATGCCCGCCATGAAGCTGCCGGGGATGCTGTCGGGGGCGATGTCGCCCTCAAAGAGGTTCTTGCCGTCCATGGTCAGCGAGAGGTTGATGTGGAGGCCGCTGCCGGCCTGGTCGGGCAGCGGCTTCGGCAGGAAGCTGGAGTGGAAGCCGTTGCTGGCCGCCACGGCCCGGACGATCTGCTTGAACAGGAAGATGTTGTCGGCGGTCTTGAGGGGGCCGGCGTAGTGGAAGTCAATTTCATTCTGGCCGTGGCCGTTCTCGTGGTGGCTGTGCTGGGGGGCGAGGCCCATCTGCTCCATGGTCAGGCAGATGTCCCGGCGGATGTTCTCGCCGGCGTCCAGCGGCGCTACGTCGAAATAGCCGCCGGCGTCGATGGGGATGCGGGTGGGACGGCCCCGGTCGTCGTTCTCGAAGAGATAGAACTCGCACTCGGTGCCGACGTTGCAGCGCAGGCCCAGCTGCTTGAACCGGCGGTTGATGTCCCGCAGGAAGCCGCGGCAGTTGCCGCCGAAGGGGGTGTTGTCCGGCTTTTCCACGTCGCAGAAGAACTGCATCACCCGGCCCTCAGCCGTGCGCCAGGGCAGGATGGTCATGGTGGACAGGTCGGGCCGGAGCACCAGGTCGCTCTCCTCCACGTGCATGAAGCCCGCGATGGCGCTGCCGTCGAAGCAGACGCCATCTTCCAGCGCCTTGGGAAGGTCGCTTGCCAGCACGGCGATGTTCTTCTGGAAGCCGAAGATGTCACAGAACGCGAAGCGGACAAATTTTACGTTGTTGTCCTCGACGAAATCGAGGATGTCCTGCTGTGTCGTATAACTCATAGGTGTGTGTCCTCTGAAAAGTATGTCTTCTTAAAAAACGCCCAAAGGCCTGCCTCTGTACAGAGGCAGGTCTTCAGGCTGGTGTAAGAAATAGGAAAAGGAGAATGGCTTAGATAAGCGCCTCAGCCTGTGGTGCTTTATTCTACGCTGGTATGTGAAGATCAGACGTAGTAGAGCATCTTGCTGTAGCTGGGCAGAGGCCAGTAGTCCTCGCCGCAGATGGTCTCGGCGTCGTCGGCGGCGGCGCGGAGGGCGTCCATCTTGGGCAGAACGTCGTCGTGGAAGGCGACGGCCTTTGCGCTCTCGTCGGAGAGGGCCTTTGCGGCATCGACGGAGGCCTGCAGCTCGTCCACAGCGTCGCTCATGGCGTCGGCGTCAGCGGACAGGCGGGTCAGTGCCTTCGTCTCGCTGCGGACGCTCAGGTTCTCGCTGACGGCCAGCTTGGAGGCGGCGGTATTGGCGACCTCACTCATGTAGGCGTTGACGGCGGGCAGCAGCTGCTTGCGGGCCATCTCCAGCATGGTCAGGGCCTCGATGTTGATGATCTTGGAGTAGTGCTCCATCTCAACTTCGTAGCGGCTCTCCATCTCGACCTTGGTCAGGACGCCGAAGTCCTCCATCAGGGCGATGTTCTTCGGCTCGATGAGGGCGGGCAGAGCGGCGGGGGTGTTCTTCTTGTTGGGCAGGCCGCGCTTTGCTGCTTCCTCTTCCCACTCGGCAGTGTAGCCGTTGCCGTTGAAGATGACGCGGCGGTGGTCGCGGATGGTGCGCTTGACGAGGGCGATGGCGGCGCTGGTGAAGTCGTCGGCCTTCTCCAGCTCGTCAGCGTAGCCCTTCAGCTCCTTGGCGACGGCGGTGTTCAGGATGGTGTTGCAGTCGCTCAGGTTCTCAGCGGAGCCGGGCATACGGAACTCAAACTTGTTGCCGGTGAAGGCAAAGGGAGAAGTACGGTTGCGGTCGGTGGTGTCCTTGCTGAACTTGGGCAGGACATCGACGCCGAGGTCCATCTTCATCTTGACGGGGCCGGCGTAGGGAGAATCGGAAGCGATGGCGTCGATGACGGCTTCCAGCTCTTCGCCCACGAAGATGGAGATGATGGCCGGAGGTGCCTCGTTGGCGCCCAGACGGTGGTCGTTGCCGGGGGTGGCGACGGAGGTACGGAGCAGGTCGGCGTACTCATCGACAGCCTTGATGACGGCGGCGAGGAAGACCAGGAACTGCAGATTCTCCATGGGGGTGTCGCCCGGGTCCAGCAGATTCTCGTGGGTGGTGGACATGGACCAGTTGTTATGCTTGCCGCTGCCGTTGACGCCCTCGAAAGGCTTCTCGTGCTGCAGGCAGACCAGACCGTACTTGGGGGCCAGCTTCTTCATCATCTCCATCGTCAGCAGGTTGTGGTCGATGGCGACGTTGGTGGTGTCGAAGATGGGGGCCAGCTCATGCTGGCAGGGAGCTACCTCGTTGTGCTTGGTCTTGGCGGGGATGCCCAGCTTCCACAGCTCTTCGTCCAGCTCCTTCATAAAAGCGGAGACCTCGGGGCGGATGACGCCGAAGTAGTGCTCTTCCAGCTCCTGACCCTTGGCGGACGGTGCGCCGAAGAGGGTGCGGCCGGTGAGGATGAGGTCCTGACGGGCCTCGTAGTCTTCCTTCTTAATAAGGAAGTATTCCTGCTCAGGGCCGACGGTGGTGGAGACATAGTCCACGTCCTTGCCGAAGAGCTTCAGGACGCGGACGGCCTGATTGGACAGCGCGTTCATGGAGCGCAGCAGGGGAGTCTTCTTGTCCAGCGCCTCGCCGGTGTAGCTGACGAATGCAGTGGGGATGCAGAGGACGTCGTCCTTCACAAAAGCGAAGCTGGTGGGATCCCATGCGGTGTAGCCGCGGGCCTCACAGGTGGCGCGCAGGCCGCCGGAGGGGAAGGAAGAGGCGTCGGGTTCGCCGCGCACCAGCTCCTTGCCGTTGAACTCCATGATGGCGGTGCCGTCGCCCACGGGGGAGACGAAGCCGTCATGCTTCTCGCTGGTAATGCCGGTCAGCGGCTGGAACCAGTGGGTGTAGTGGGTGGCACCCAGCTCCATGGCCCAGCGCTTCATGACGCTGGCCACGACGTTTGCCACCTCGATGTCCAGAGGTGCGCCCTTGTGCAGGGTCTTCTCGAGGCTCTTGTAGGTAGCGCTGGGGAGGCGCTCCTTCATGACGTGCTCGTTGAACACCTTGCTGCCGTAGATCTCCATAACATTTGCTGCCATAAATCCTACTCCTTACTTGAATTGAAATACTTCAGCTGGTCGCGGATTTTCACGCGGAAAGAGGCGGACTCTCCCGCGAAATATCGGGTTAAACGAAACGACGCTGCGAGTCAGGAGGTGACTCACAGCGTCGTTGCTGTCTATGCGATGATTATAGCCGAACGGGGCGAAAAACGCAATAGACAGATTTGACGATTCTGCACAAACTGACTCCTGATTTTTTGGAGTATTGCGCGGATGGTATGACTATTAGATGACCTGAAACAGGAAAAACTTCAGATAGTTCGTCTCCGGCACGCCCCAGAGGATGGGGTGGTCGGGGGCCTGCTGGCGCACTTCGATCTGGCGCAGCTGGCGGTGAGCGTCCTTTGCAGCGGAGCGCAGCATCTTGATGAACAGCTCCTCGGTGGCAAAATGAGAGCAGCTTGCCGTGGCGAGGTAGCCGCCCCGGGGCAGGAGCTTCATGGCCCGGTAGTTGATCTCCTTGTAGCCCCGCATGGCGTTTTCCACCGTGCGGCGGGCTTTGGTGAAGGCCGGCGGGTCGAGGATGATGAAATCGTAGGGATGGCCTTCTTTTTCGAGGCGGGGCAGAAGCTCGAAGGTATCCTCGCAGAGGAAGTCCATGTTGGTCAGGCCGTTGCGCTCCGCGTTCCGCTGGGCCATGGCGATGGCGTCGGCGCTGATGTCCGCTGCCGTGACCCGGGCTGCGCCGCCGCTGGCTGCGTTGAGGGCAAAGCTGCCGGTGTGAGTGAAGCAGTCCAGCACGGTGTGGCCGGCGGCGAGGCGGGCGACCGCCCGGCGGTTGTACTTCTGGTCGAGGAAGAAGCCGGTCTTCTGGCCGTTCTCGAAATCGACGTGGTAGTAGACGCCGTTCTCGCAGATCTCGGTCTGGGTGGAGGCGGGGTGGTTTTCACCCGGCAGCTCGAACCATCCCTTGCTCTGCTCGAGGCCCTCTTTGGCCCGCAGGGCCTCGTCGTTCCGCTCGTAGATGCCGTCGATGGTCTGGCCGTCGGCCCGCAGGACCTCGGCGAGGAGGGGGAAGAGGACGGGCTTCAGCTTCTCCATGCCGACGCTGAGGGTCTGGGTGACGAGGATGTTGTTGAAGCGGTCCACGGTCAGGCCGGGGAACTGGTCGGCCTCGCCGAAGATGACCCGGCAGGCCGACAGGTCGGCAGGCTCGAGGACGGTCTTGCGGTAGGCCCAGGCGTACTCGACGCGGCGGCGCCAGAAGCTGGCGTCGAAGGTGTCGTTGGCGTTGCGGGAGATGAGGCGGACGCGGATCTTGCTCTTGAGAGAGACGAAGCCGGTGCCGAGGTAAGCGCCCTTCGGGCTCACCACGTCGGCGAGGGTTCCGTTCTCAGGCTCTGTCTCCGGGAACTCGAGGATGTCGTTCTCGTACACCCACGGATGTCCGCCCACGAGGCTGGCCTCGGCTTTTTTGTTTACTTTATAAATAGGATAGCTGCGTTCTGATTTCATGGTTGCTCCTTAATAATTGAGGATGAACCTCTCCGTCACGGCTGCTGCACGAGGGAAGGCTTCGCCTTTGTACAACCTCTCAGTCTGCTTCGCAGACAGCTCCCCTAGTAGGGGAGCCTCTGGCGAAGAGATTAAGTTTTCCGGTATGCCAAGGCCTCCCCTCGATAGGGGAGGTGGCACGGCGTTAGCCGTGACGGAGAGGTTATCTTTTGGCTAACTTACCATTTATAATACCATAAAAATATGTTAGAATAAATACAAAAACCACCGAAAGGAAGGAAAACATCATGGAGATCGAGCGCAAGTGGATGGTGAACGGCTGGCCGGAAGGCCTGCCGCTGAAAGAGGAGTTTGCCATGCGGCAGGGCTACATCAGCGTGCGGCCCACCGTCCGCATCCGGGAAGAGGCCCTGACGGGCGGCAAGACCCACTACGTCCTCTGCTTCAAGTCGGGCAGCGGACTGGCGAGGGAAGAAATCGAGCGGGACATCGACCCTGCGCTTTTCAATGACCTCGAGACGAAGATCATCGGCAGGCCCCTTATCCCGAAGCTCCGCCGCAGCTACCTGCTGCCGGACGGTGCGGTGCTGGAAGTGAATCATGTGGACGAGGGCCAGCCGACGGAGTTCTGGTACGCCGAGGTGGAGTACCCCACGGTAGAGGCAGCCCGCAGCTGGCAGCCTGCCGCCGTGGGCCTCGCGGACTATCTGAACGACGAAGTCACCGACCAGCCCGGCCAGAGCATGGGGGCTTATTGGGAGCAGACCCGGGATTGAACCGACGAAAGTTGTGGAAAAACCTTGAAGATTATGATATGATGGTCGTATCACTCATACTGCGGCCCCGGACGGGCCGGGAAAGAAGGAAACAACTACGAAACGACCCAAATTCACGCTGTCTGTGCAGTACAATTCGCCGGTCATCCTGACATTTTTCCTCCTCTCACTGGGGGTGCTGTTCCTGGGCCAGTACACCGGCGGCTGGACGACCACCCATCTGTTCAGCGTTTACCGTTCCTCGCTGAAAGACCCGCTGTTTTACATCCGGCTCTTCGGTCATGTGCTGGGCCACGGCAGCTGGGACCATTTCCTGAACAATATGCTGCTTCTCCTCGTCGTCGGCCCGCCGATGGAAGAAAAGTACGGCAGCCTGCCCCTGCTCAAAGGCATCCTGCTCACGGCCCTCATCTCGGGCATTCTGCAGTGTGCGTTGTTCCCCCGCACGGCGCTGCTGGGCGCGTCGGGCATCGTCTTCATGCTCATCATGCTGGCATCCCTGTCCGGCTTCTCGGGCGGCATCCCCGTCACCATGCTGCTGGTGGCGGCGCTCTATCTGGGCCAGCAGGTCTATGACATCATCTTTGTGCGGGACAACGTGGCCAACTTCATGCACATCGTCGGCGGCGTCTGTGGCACAGTGTTCGGCTACGTCAATGCGGGGCCGCGCAGGAAACGGAAACACTAGCCCTCTCAGTCATCGCGCAGCGATGACTGAGAGGGCGGCTAAAAACAAGCAAATTTTATCATTCGTGTGGTTTTGTCGCTTGCTTTTTGATGGGCAGCGCTCTATTATATCATTTGTACAAATATTTCCCTTTGAATTTTCACAAAATCACCAAATGTGGTTTATCGGACGGAGGTTGTTTATGAGACGACTGCGCAGCCCATCCCCGGGGATGAAACTGCAAAAAAATCACGACAAAGGAGGACGGACGCTTTGAACGAACACGAAAAACCACAGATAGACTTCATGCACAAGCTTGCGCGCCAGATCGTGGAACGCCGCAACCTTGTGTTCCTGTTTGTCATTCTGGCTGCCATCTTCACGGTGTTCTCGGTGCGGTGGGTCAAGGTCGAGACCGACATGACCACCTACCTGCCCAAGACCTCGGAGACCCGCATGGGCCTTGACATCATGGACGAGCAGTTCACGACCTACGGCTCTGCCGACGTCATGGTGGCCAACATCACGCCCGCTGAGGCCGATGAGCTTTCCGACCGGCTCACCGAGCTCAAGGGCGTCCAGATGCTGGACTACGACGACACGACCGACCATTATAATAAGGACGCAGTGTCGGCCCTTTACTCCATCACCTTCGACTATCCCGAGGACGATGACCAGTGCCTCGAGGCCCTCGACCGGGTGAAGGAATACCTCGCCGACTACGACATCTACGTCTCCACCTCGCTGGGCAACACCCAGCAGGAGACCATTGATGCCGAGGTACGGGTCATCATGGTGTACGTTGCCGTCATCATCGTCATCGTCCTGCTCCTGACGTCCCAGACCTACGCCGAGGTGCCTGTCCTCATCCTCACCTTCGTGGTGGGCATGATCCTGAACATGGGTACAAACTTCATGCTCGGCACCATCTCCTTCGTGTCCAACTCGGTCACGAACATCCTGCAGCTGGCGCTGTCGCTGGACTACGCCATCATCTTCTGCAACCACTTCAAGGAAGAACACCAGACCATGCCTCTGAAGGAGGCCGTCATCGAGTCCCTGAGCAAGAGCATCCCTGAGATCAGCTCCAGCTCCCTGACCACCGTCGGCGGCCTTGTGGCCATGCTGTTCATGCAGTTCCGCATCGGCTCCGATATGGCCATCTGCCTCATCAAGTCCATCCTCTTTGCGATGCTCTCGGTGTTCGTGGTCATGCCCGGCCTGCTGATGCTCTTCGGACCCTACATGGATAAGACCAAGCACAGGAACTTCGTGCCGGAGATCCCCTTCGTGGGCCGCTTTGCATGGCGCACCCGCAAGGTCATCCCTGTCATTTTCCTGGTGGTCATCCTCATCGGTTACCACTTCTCGAACCTTTGTCCCTACGCCTACGGCTACGATGTCATCAAGGTGCCGAAGATGAACGAATCCCTCATCGCGGACCAGATGATCGAAGAGAACTTCACTAAGTCGAACCTCGTGGCTCTCGTCTACCCCAAGAACGACGATTACAGCATCGAGAAAAAGATGTTGGAGGAGCTGGAAAGCTATGATGAAATAGACTCCACCAAGGGTCTGTCCAACATCGAGGCCGAGGACGGCTATATGCTGGAAGACAAGCTCACCGCCCGCCAGTTCTCCGAGATGGCCAATCTGGACTACGAGGCCGCCCAGATGATCTACACCGCCTACGCCATCGAGAACGAGGAGTACGGCCAGGTCATCGGCAACTTCGCATCCTATAAAGTGCCGCTCGTGGATATGTTCCTCTACGTCTGCGACGAGGCCGACACCGGCATCGTCTCCCTCTCTCAGGAAGACCTGGACGACCTCCACGACGCCCGCGACCAGATGGAGAGCGCACTGGCCCAGCTGCAGGGCAACGACTACAACCGCGTCCTCATCTACCTGAGCCCCTCTCTGGAACCCGGCCAGACTACTTATGAGTTCACCGACACCATCCGCTCCATCGCCCGGAAGTATTACCCGGACGGCGAGCTGTACATGGCCGGTGACGCCACCAACGAGTACGATTTCCAGAAGTCCTTCGCCGTCGATAATGTCGTCGTCAACGTCGTGTCCATCTTCATCGTCCTGCTGGTGCTGCTGTTCACCTTCCAGTCCGTCGGTATGCCCATCCTGCTCATCGTGGTCATTCAGGGCGCTATCTGGATAAACTTCTCGTTCCCGTATTTCATGGGGACCAACCTCTACTTCATGGGCTACCTCATCGTCAGCTCTATCCAGATGGGCGCGAACATCGACTACGCGATCGTCATCGCCACCCGTTTCAACGAGCTGAAGGATAAGATGGAGCACAAGCAGGCCATGATAGAGACCATCAACTTCGCATTCCCGACCATCCTGACTTCCGGCACTATCATGACCGTGTCCGGCATCCTCATCGGCCAGATGACTTCCGACGCCTGCATCGTGGGCATCGGCCAGTGTCTGGGCCGAGGCACCATCATCTCCATCATCCTCGTCCTCTTCGTCCTGCCTCAGATCCTGCTCATCGGCACCCGCATCGTGGACCGTACCTCCTTTGCTGTGCCGAAGCTGGTGGCCCGCAGCAGCGGCAATGGCCGTATGCGTGTCAACGGCATCGTGCAGGGCGAGATCCACGGCTCTGTGGCCGGTACGATGAACGCCATCGTGGACGGCGACGTCCAGCTGACCGTCATCTCGGGCAACGTCTCTCAGGAACTGGACGACAATAAACAACAGGAGGTGCAGAATGAAGACCAGTAACCATCTGCTGCGCCGCCTGACGGCTGCGCTTCTGGCCGCTGTGCTGGCGCTGAGCATCGCACTGCCGGTGTTCGCGTCTGACGACGGCGATACCATTTACATCAACAGCGTCTCGGACCTGCTTTCGCTGGCCAAGAGCTGTGCCTACGACCAGTGGTCGGTGGGCAAGACGGTTATTCTACAGAAAGACCTCTCCCTCGAGGGGATGCTGTGGGAGCCCATCCCGTCCTTCAGCGGACAGTTCAAGGGCAGCGGTCACACCATCTCGGACCTGACCATTACGGGCCAGTATTCCCCGGCGGGCCTCTTCGGCATCGTGGAGGAACAGGGCTCCATCGAGTCCCTGAGCGTGCGGGGCGTCGTGTCTGTCTCTGACTCTGCCGACACCACCACCGGCGGCATCGTAGGCATCAACCACGGTACCCTCATCAACTGCCAGTTCACCGGCGTCGTCACCGGCGACAGCGAGGTGGGCGGCATCGTGGGCCGCAACGAGTCCGAAGGCACCATCGACCACAGCACGGCCCGCGCCATCGTCACCGGCAAATCTTCCACCGGCGGCATCGCAGGCTACAACCTCGGCGCCATCACCGGCTGCACCAACGTGGGCAGCATCAACACCGAATATCAGGAAGCCTCTCTCGACACCGACGGCTTCACCGCCAAGATGGTGGACCAGATCAACAACAAGATAGCCGCCGCCGATGACGACGCCACCAATTCCGTCACCAACGTCGCCACCGACACCGGCGGCATCGCAGGCCGCTCCTCCGGCATGATCCTGACCAGCGTCAACACCGGAACTGTCGGCTACGAGCATATCGGCTACAACGTGGGCGGCATCGTGGGCCGCACCGACGGCCTCGTATCCGGCTGCATCAACCAGGGCCGTGTTCTGGGCCGCAAGGACGTGGGCGGCATTGCCGGTCAGGCGGAACCCTATCGCGAACTCGACCTCTCTAAGGACACCATCAAGCGTCTCCGTTCGGAGCTGGATGTTCTGCGCGGCCTTGTCGATGACACCACCGGCGTTGTCGAGAACTCCACCGCCAGCATCTCCAATTCCTTCAGCGCCATGACCAGCCAGATGGACACCGCCATTGCAGCGGCACGCCAGCTGGACGATCAGGCCAGCGACTACGGCGACGAGGTGGCCGACGAGATCGACCGCGCCTCCACTCTGCTGGCCGATACCCTCACCAAACTCGAACCCGTCATGGACACCGGCGAAGATGCCATGACCAAGCTGACCGATGCCACCGGAAACCTCAAGTGGGCCATGCGCGAGATGGCCGCTGAGATGTTGATGGCATCCAGCGCCCTCAGCAAGACCAGCTCCGGTCTGGACAAGGTGAGCGACGCGGCCGAGGATGGCCGTGACGGGATGTCGGCTATCTCTGAGGGTATCAAACAGCTGTTGGAGTCTGTCGATACCGGCGATGACAGCGCTGCCTCGCAGGCGATCTCCACCATCCTGACCGGCTACGACTCTCTCTCTGCCGAGAAGAAGTCGGATAAGAACCTCAAGACCGGCATTGAGCTGCTGAAGGTGGCCAACTCTGTGGCCAGCGTCTTCACGCTGGGCAGCGGCATGGCTCCGGCAATGAAGGCCGTCACCGCAGGCATGGGCCTGCTGCGCACGGCGTCCCTCCTGTCCAACGACAGTGACATTGCCCGTGCTACTTCCCAAATCGCAAGTGCCATCGGCACCATCTCTACCATTGCCACCCAGATGGGCGGCATCGTGGGCAGCGCTGCCAAGTCCGTCTCGGCCTCCGACCACCCCGAGCTGGCTGCGGCTCTGACCAAAGCCTCTGACGCGCTGGACGGCATGGGCAGCATCACCGACGGCATCATGGACAACATCAAGGACTGGGTCGGCAATAACGGCGGCGGCAGCATCAAGGATGGTCTCGATCAGCTGAGCGATGCTTCCGACAAGCTGAGCGACGCCATGGATGACCTGAGCGACTCCCTCGACCTGCTTAAGACCGACGCCGCCCTCACCAGTGCAACGCTGGCGCATACCTCCGTGGCTCTGGGCCAGATGCAGGACGGCCTCGGCGGCCTGACCGATATGATGGGCCAGACCCGCGATATTCTCCACTGGCTCAACCAGCAGGACCCTATCAAGGTGCCTCGTCCCTCGGCAGAGCTGACCAACACCAAGGACTCCCTCTTTGATGCTGTCAGCGCCATCAACGACAAGATGGACGACATCAACAGCACCATGCGCACCGCCAGCAACCAGCTGACCGACAAGATGCGCGCCGTGACCGCACAGGTCAGCGTCGTGTCCAACCTGATGCTGGATGCTGTGGAAGAGATCAGCGACCCGGGCAGCAAGACCATCTACGAGGATGAGTCGGAAGACCTCATCGCTTCCCAGTCCGACGGCAAAATTGAGAACAGCATCAACCGCGGCACCATCGACGCCGACATGAACGTGGGCGGCATCGCCGGTACCATGGGCGTCGAGAACCTGCTGGACCCCGAGGAGGACAACAAGGACGAGGGTACCTCGCTGCTGCGCACCTCCTATACCATCAGCGCCGTCCTCACCGGCAACATCAACGAGGGCAGCATCACCGCCAAGAAGGATATGGTCGGCGGCATCGTCGGCCAGGAGGAACTGGGCCTTGTGACGGCCTGCGAGTCCTACGGCGACGTCACCGGCGTCAATCAGGTGGGCGGCATTGCCGGTGCGGCCAGCGCCAAGCTCCGCAGCAACTGGGCAAAATGCGCCCTCAGCGGTGAAAAGTACATCGGCGGCATCGTCGGTCAGGGTACCGACAGCGACCTCACCGACGGCAGCCTCATCGCCATCAACAACCGCGCCATCGTCTCTGTGCTGGAAGGCCAGCAGTACGTGGGTGCTGTCTCCGGCGGACAGGACGGCGACTTCTATGGCAACCTCTTCGTCTCCGACGATCTGCAGGGCATCGACCGCCTGAGCCGCGTCGGTCAGGCAGAGCCGGTCACCTATGAGACCCTGCTGGCTCAGGAGAATGTGCCGGACTCCTTCCGCAAGCTGAACCTGACCTTCAAGGCCGACGGCCACATCATCAAGAAGATCAGCTTTGACTACGGTGCGTCCTTCACTCTGGCCGACTACCCCGAGATCCCCCAGAAGGATGGATACTACGCCGAGTGGAGCACACCCGTTCTCGACCAGCTCCACACCGACACCGTGGTCAATGTGGAGTACACGCCCTACATCCCGTCTCTGAGCAGCAGCGTCACCCGCGAGAACGGACGCCCCGTTTTCTTCGTGGACGGCTTCTTCGGCGGTTCCAACGCCGTGCAGGTCACCCAGCAGGACATCACAGCCGATGTCCACGGTGTGACAGAGCAGTGGCTGCTGGAGTTCACCGATGACGGCAATGAGACCCACCAGATCCGTTATCTGACCCCCGGCAAGGCCAAGGGCAAGGTCTACGTCAAGCAGGCCGACGGCAGCTGGCATAAGGTGGAGACGGGCAGCTTCGGCAGCTATACCACCTTCACCACCACCGGCACCGAGGTCGAAGTGGCTTTCGTTCCTGCAAAGCTTCCCATCTGGGCCTTCTGCGCCGGCGGCGCAGCCCTGCTGGTGCTGCTCCTGCTGCTGGCAAAGCGCATCAAGTCGAAGCGCGGCCCCAAGGGCGAAAAGCCCCGCAGGGAGAAGAAGGGCAAACAGCCCGAGATGGCGGACGCCCCGGCCGATGAGCTGGATACCCCCATCTCTGAGACGGATATGCAGTAAGCCCTCTCAGTCGCTGACGCAGACACTGCCCGGGTTGCGGCTCCCAGCGTCTGCTTCGCTGCCGCTCTCATCCCGCTGGCCGCGGCCCCAACAGCTCCTCCCTGTTTCCGCCACTGGCGGCGGTCGTCGCCGTTGTTCCCAGAGGTGGAGCCATTGGCAGGCCGGGTCACTTCCTACTGTCTGCTGAAAGCTCAATATAACGCAAAAAATAGTGCCCTGCTACAGAGGGCAGCAGCTTCGGGACAATATCCCTTGTCAAGCTGTTGCTAGTCTCTATAGCAGGGCACTACTGTTTATGATAGAATAAACTTTACTCGTCCAGTGTGGGCCTGGCCGACACGCCAGTGCCTCTCCCTCTGGGAGAGGTGTCACCGAAGGAGACGGAGAGGTTATTCCTCCGTCTCCTTCACATCGTTCAGGAACGCCTCTATCTTATCGATCTGGTTCTCCGCCACGGCGCGGCCCGTCTCGTAGACCCGGCGCAGCTGGGCGGGGTCGCGCTCCATAGCGCCGATCTCCAGCGGGATGGGCGGGCGGATGACATAGTCCTTGCCCGATGCCTCCTGCATGGCGATGTAGGAGAGGGCCTCGTTGTATCGCTCGTGACGGTCGGCCACCGCTGCCACGAAGGCCGGATAGCGCAGATACCGCGCACGGATGGCGGGCAGCATGGGATTCTTCTTTTTCACAAAGCCTTTGGGCTGGGTCAGGATGATGAGGTTCCGCTTGTAACCCAGGCTCTCGAAGAAGCGGACGGGGATGGAGTCGGCCACGCCGCCGTCCAGCAGGGAGTAGTGGCCGATCCTGACGGCCTTCGCTGCCAGCGGCATGGACGCCGAAGCCTCCATCCAGCGCACGTCCTCGGCGTCGCCGCTGCGGCACTTGTGGTAGATAGGGTCGCCGGTGCGCAGGTCGGTGCAGACGACAAAGAAGTCCATGGGCGAAGCGCGGAAGGCCTCTTCATCAAAGGGGTCCAGCTTTTCCGGCACCTCGTGGTAGCAGAAATCCTCGCTGTAGAGGTTGCCGGTGCGCAGCAGATTGCGGAAGCTGGCGTAGCGCTTGTCGTTGCAATATTCGGTGTTGTAGCGGATGACGCGGCCGATCTGGTGCGACTTGAAGTTGCAGCCGAACACCGCGCCCGCCGACACGCCGATGGTGCCATCGGTGGTGAGGCCGTGCTCCATCAGGACATCCAGAACGCCTGCGGTGAACATCCCCCGCATGGCACCGCCCTCTAATACTAACCCTGTCTTCATATACTGACTCCTTTTCCCGGTGCGGCCCTCGTCGGCCGCAGCAAGCCGTTTCCGGTTGCTACCAGTATACTCGATTTTGCGCAGAAAACAAGAGACAACTGCATAAATCGCCCGCCCTGAGATACAGACCGTGCCTCAAAAGTCGTACTTATAATCGAAAGGGCTGAAAAAACCGGAGAGAACGAGTCAAATTTGGGCAGAAAAAGCCTTGCCAACCGGGAAAGTATCCGGTATACTGATATGAAATATTGACCGTTTTGTGACAGGAAAATTGGGAGGAAGAGACGAACTATGAAAATGCTGGAAGACCGCATCCGCAAAGACGGCATCGTCCGTGAGGGCAACGTGCTCAAGGTGGACAGCTTCATCAACCATCAGATGGACATCCCGCTGTTCCGCGAGATGGCAAAGGAGTGGAAGCGCCTGTTCGACGGCAAACCCATCAACAAGGTGCTCACCATCGAGGCCAGCGGCATCGGCATCGCGGCTGTGGTGGCCAGCGAGTTCAACGTGCCGGTGGTGTTCGCCAAAAAGTCCATGAGCATCAACCTGGACTACGACAACTACGAGACGAAGATTCAGTCCTTCACCCACAAGAAAATTTATAATGTCATCGTCTCCAAGAAGTTCCTCACCCCCGAGGACCATGTTCTCATCATCGACGACTTCCTGGCCAACGGCTGCGCCCTGCTGGGTCTGCTGGAGCTGACCGAGAAGGCCGGTGCCACCGTCGAGGGCATCGGCATCGCCGTCGAGAAGGGCTTCCAGCAGGGCGGTGACCTCATCCGCAGCAAGGGCATCCAGCTGGAGAGCCTCGCTATCGTCGAGTCCATGGACAGCGCCACCGGCGAGATCGTGTTCCGCGACCAGCCGCAGCAGAGCTGAAAAATATCGACCTTCCAAGACCGCCGTCCAGCGGTCTTTTCTTTTGCCCATTTTTACGCTCCGTCGAAGCTGTCGCCGTCCTCGGGAAGGTCGGCGGAAGTCTCAGCGTCGGAAGCAGGCGTATCCGGGACAGCGGCACGGGGGACACCTTTATAGACCAGCGTCTGCTCGAGGACCTCGGCGCAGACCGGGGCCGAGAGGCTGCCGCCCGCTGTCGTCCAGCTGTGGGGCTCGTCGAGGCAGACGAGACACAAAAACTGGGGGTCGTCGATGGGAGCCACGGCCACAAAGCTGGCGATGCGGGCCTTCTCGTCGGCGCTGTCCAGCTTCTGGCTGGTGCCGCTTTTGCCGCCTACCCGGTAGCCCGCGATCTGGGCGTTCCGGCCGCCGCCGTAGAGGACGACAGCCTCCATCATCTCCCGCATGGTGCGGGAGGTCTCCTCTTTCAGCACCTGCCGCTTGCAGACGGGGGAGAGGTGGTCGATGACTTCGCCCTCCGGGCCGAGGATGTCCGAGACGACGTAGGGCTGCATCAGCCGCCCGCCGTTGACCACGGCGCAGACCGCCGACGCCATCTCGAGGTAAGAGATCTTGCTGCTCTGCCCGAAGGCGCAGGACGCCAGCTCCACCGGCCCCATCCGGTCGGCGGTGTAGTAGAGGCTCTTTTTCGGCTCGGCGGGCAGGTCGATGCCGGTGGGCGCGCGGAGGCCGAAGGCCGCAAAGTAGTCGCAGAACGCCTCCTTGCCCAGCCTTGCGCCGATTTGGATGAAGCTCTGGTTGCAGGAGTTCTCAAGGGCCTGAGTGACGGTCTGCGCGCCGTGGCGCTTGTGGTTGGCGCAGTGGAAGCGGGTGCCGGCCACCGAGATGCTCTCGCCGCAGTAGAAGCTGGAATTTTTGCTCACAGCCCCGGTGTCCAGCGCCGCCGCGCAGGTGATGAGCTTGAAGACGCTGCCCGGCTCGTAGAGGTCGCTGACGGCCTTGTTCCGCCACTGGGTCTGCTGGGCCAGCTGCAATGCCGCCGCCCGCTCGTCGCCGGAAAGCCCCTCTACGGCCTCCCGGGCGGCCTTGTCGGCCAGCACACGGGGCTGGTTGGGGTCGTAGGCGGGGGTGGTGGACATGGCCAGCACGGCCCCGGTGTTCACGTCCATGACGATGCCCACGGCACGGGCTGCGACGTGGTGTTCCTTTACCGCGTAGCCCAGCGCGTTCTCGAGGTAGTGCTGGATGTTGGCGTCGATGGTGAGCCGCAGGCCGTCCCCCTCGGTGGGGAAACGCTCGGTCTCATAGCTCTGCTCGAGGGTGTAGCCCCAGGCATTCACCGCCGTGAGGACGACGCCGTTTTCGCCGGTGAGCAGGTCGTCATACTTCAGTTCGAGGCCCGAGACGCCCGCGTTGTCCACATTGGTGAACCCCAGCACCGAGGCCAGAAACTCCCCCTGCGGGTACCAGCGCTTCGAGTCCTGATCGATACGGATGCCGGTGATGCCGTTTGCCTCGCAGAAGTCCCGCGCGGTGTCGGCCATGACCCGGTCTACCCGGTAGCGCAGGAGGCAGTCGTTGGAGTGACGGTCGCTGAATTTCTCGAGAAGCTTCCCTTCGTCCAGCTCCAGGATCTCCGCCAGCCCCTTGGCCGCGAGGGCGAGTTTATCTTCCGGCATCTCCCGGGGCGAGGCCCGGAGGGTCCAGCAGCTGCTGTTGGCCGCCAGAAGGACGCCGTCGGCGCTATAAATGCGGCCCCGGTCGGCGGGGACGACGGTGTCCCGCAGCTGCTGGCCCAGAGCGCGGTCGGTGTACCAGCCGCCGCCCAGCACCTGCAAAAATAAAAGCCGCACCGCCAGCCCGCAGCAGACCAGACAGAACACCCCCGCCACCAGCCTTGCCCGGGCGCGGAACGCCCGTTCCGGCAGGGTGCGCAGGGCGTCGGCGGGTTTTGGCGATTCGGACATGAGACAGCACCTCCCTTCCTGCAATCATATGCGCGAGACCCCGTGACTAGCCGTCCGCCCCGGTGCGTACACTAAAGGGAAGGGGGGAGAGGATGAAGAAGAGAATCCTGCGTCCGCTGCCCGGCATGGACCTGCCGTTTCTGATCCTGGTGCTCACGCTGGTGGGCTTCGGGCTGGTGATGCTGGCCAGCGCGTCCAGCGCCGTGGCGCTCTACCGGCGGGGCGACGCCTGGGCCTATCTGCGGCCTCAGCTGCTCTACGCGGCGCTGGGGCTCTGCGGGATGTGGCTGGCCAGCCGGGTAGATTACCATATCTTCCACAAGCTGGCGTGGCCGCTGCTGGGGCTGTCACTGATATTGCTGGCGGCGGTGCTCTTCATGCCCGAGTACAACGGCTGCAAGCGGTGGCTGGTCATCCCGGGGTTCGGCACCCTGCAGCCCAGCGAGATCGCAAAGTTTGCGGTGGTGCTGGTGTTTTCCCACATCATCGCACTGAACCACGACCGGATGAAGGATTTCAGCGTGGGTGTCCTGCCCTTTGCGCTGGTGCTGGGGGTGGTGGCGGCCCTGATGCTGCTGGAGCCGCACCTGTCCGGCACCGTCCTCATCCTCGGCATCGGCGCGGTGCTGATGTTCGTGGGTGGTACGGGGCTGCGGTGGTTTTTGCTGGCGGGCGTGGGAGGCGTCGGGGCCATTGGTGCGGCGGTGGCCGTCATGCCCGACCTCGTCCCCTACGCCGCCGACCGGCTCCGCTCCTGGCTCGATCCCTTCGCCGACCCGCTGGGCGATGGCCACCAGACCATCCAGAGCCTCTATGCCATCGGCTCCGGCGGGGCCACCGGCCTCGGTCTGGGGGAAAGCCGCCAGAAGCATCTTTTCGTCCCCGAGCCTCAGAACGACTTCATTTTCTCCATCGTCTGCGAGGAACTGGGCTTCGTGGGGGCCTGCGCAGTGGTGGGGCTGTTCGTGCTGTTGCTCTGCCGGGGCATCACCATCGCAGCCCACGCGCCCGACCGGTTCGGGGCGCTGCTGGTGGTGGGATTCGTGGTGCAGGTGGCCCTGCAGGCGGTGCTGAACGTGGCTGTCGTCACCAACACCATCCCCAACACCGGCATCTCGCTGCCCTTTTTCTCCTCCGGCGGCACCAGCCTCATGATGCTGCTGGGGGAGATGGGGGTGGTGCTGGGGGTATCACGTGGGGAGATGTAGAGGAAAGGCGCTGCTCTGTACAACCTCTCAGTCTCACTTCGTTTGACAGCTCCCCTAGTAGGGGAGCCTCTGGCGAAGAGGCAAAGCGCTACGGAATGCCAAAGCCTCCCCTACTAGGGGAGGTGGCACGGCGAAGCCGTGACGGAGAGGTTGTACGAAGGAAGGCTTGACCGTAGTCTCACAAATCTTTCAACAAACTCAAATCGTGACATCCGCCCCTGCTTTTGCATATCGTGGGGTATCTTTTGCGGAATGGGGGCAGCGGATATGACACAGCAGAGCGGGCGGATTTGGGTGATGGGCGGACGGCCGCTGAACGGAACGGCGGCAATACCGGCGGCGAAAAACAGCGTACTTCCGCTCCTTGCGGCTGCGCTTCTCTGCCGGGGACCGGTGCGGCTGCGGGCCGTGCCGAGGCTGTCGGACGTGGAATGCAGCCTCGGGCTGCTGCGGGGCGCGGGGTGCGCCGCCCACTGGCAGGGGGCAGACATCGTGGTGGCCGGGATGCCCTCAAACAGCACCCTTCCGGGAGAAACCGCAGCACAAATGCGGGCCTCCATCCTCTTCTGCGCGCCGCTGCTGGCGCGGCTGGGCCGGGCTGAGACTTCGCTGCCCGGCGGGTGCAATATCGGCGCCCGGCCCATCGACTTACATCTGGAAGGTCTGGCCCGGATGGGGGCAAAGGAGCTGGACGCCGGGGCGGGAAGGCTGGTGCTGGCCGCGCCAGGGGGACTCCACGGGACAGACTTCACCCTCCGCTTCCCCAGCGTGGGGGCGACGGAGACATTGCTGCTGGCCGCTGTCTGCGCCCGAGGCACCACCGTCCTGCGGGGCGCGGCGCGGGAGCCGGAGATCTCCGACCTTGCCGACTTCCTGAACCGCTGCGGCGGGCGTATCGAGGGCGCGGGGACTTCGACGATCCACATCGAGGGGCGGCGGGCGCTTTCTGGCTGCGATTTTTCGCCCCTGCCGGACCGCATCTTCGCCTCCACACTGGCCTGCGCCGCCGCTGCTGCCGGAGGGCGGGTGGAACTCACCGGATGCCCGCCCGTGCTCTATGCGCCGGTGCTGGAAATTCTGGAACAAATGGGCTGCACCGTGGAGCGGGGCGCAGACCGGGCCGAGGTGGCCCGTTTCGGGCGGCTGTACGGGGCGGGCCGGGTCTTCACCGGGGTGTACCCGGGTCTCGCCACCGACGCTGCGCCCCTGCTGGCCGCTGCCATGCTCTGTGCCGAGGGGGAGAGCAGCATCGAGGACGTCGTCTTCGAACGGCGGTTCGGCTGCGCGGAGGGCTTCGAGCGGCTGGGCGGGCGGGTAAATCGGTCAGGCCGGGTGCTCTCTGTCGGTCCGCTGCCGGAAAGCGGCCTCCACGGCGCCACCCTCACTGCGCCTGACCTGCGGGGCGGCGCGGCACTGGTGGTGGCGGCTTTGTCGGCACGGGGGAAGAGCCTCGTGGAAGAGACTCGTCATATCGACCGGGGCTATGCCGGCCTGTGCGAAGTTCTGGCCTCTTTAGGGGGACGAATTGGCAGAGAAATGCAGCCCCTTGACGCCGCTGTGAAAAAAATACCATCGAAAAAGCAAATTTATCTTGCATTCGGGGCCAAAAGATGATACGATACTGTTATATAGTAGCAGTAATGTTGAGTTCTATCCTGCGCCAAGGCGCGGTCTACGATAAAATCCGATGGAGGACAATGATATGGCACTCATGCTCGACGAAGAAATGGACGAAAACGTAACGACGATAAAGGTCATCGGCGTGGGCGGCGGCGGCGGCAACGCTGTCAACCGCATGGTCAGCGACGGCCTGCAGGGCGTCGAATTTATCGCGATGAATACCGACCAGCAGGCACTGGCGAAGAACCATGCCGCCACCAAGGTGCAGCTGGGTTCCAAGCTCACCAAGGGCCGCGGCGCAGGTGCTGACCCCGAGATCGGCCAGCGCGCTGCCGAGGAGAGCAAGGACGAGATCGCAAACGCTCTGAAGGGCTCCCAGATGGTCTTTATCACCGCCGGTATGGGCGGCGGCACCGGCACCGGTGCTGCTCCTGTGGTGGCCGAGGTGGCACACGATCTGGGCATCCTGACCGTGGGCATCGTCACCAAGCCCTTCTCTTTTGAGGGCAAGCGGAAGATGGGTCTGGCTGAGCAGGGCATCGCAAATCTGCTGATGCACGTGGACAGCCTCATCGTCATCCCCAACGAGCGCCTGAAGATGATCAGTCAGGAGAAGATCACCCTGATGAACGCCTTCCAGGCCGCTGATAACGTGCTGCGTCAGGGCGTCGAGTCTATCTCCGCCCTGATCAATGTGCCGGCCTTCATCAATCTGGACTTCGCCGACGTGCGCTCCATCATGAAGGACGCCGGCTACGCTCACATGGGCGTCGGCAGCGCCAAGGGCGCCGGCAAGGCTGAGAACGCCGCCAAGGCCGCGATCTCCTCTCCGCTGCTGGAGACCAGCATCGCCGGCGCACACGGCGTCATCATCAATATCACTTCCAGCCCCGACATTGGTCTGGAGGATGTCGAGACTGCCGCAGGTCTCATTACCCAGAGCGCTCATCCCGATGCGAACATCATCTGGGGTACTGCCTTCGACGAGAACCTCTCCGATGAGATGCGCGTTACCGTCGTGGCTACCGGCTTCGACAATAAGGCTGCTGACGGCCTGCGCAGCACGCTGGGTACTGCTGCCGCCGGTACTGCTCCCGGCGTGACGGCTTCGGCTCCGTCTGCTGTCTTCAGCGCCGAGGTCAACACTCCTTCCGTCGCTTCCGGCAATGCTTCTGCCGCCAAGCCCGTGGAAGAGGAGAACAGCGACACCAGCTACTACGATGACCTGCTGGCGATCCTGAACAAGCGTAGATAAGCGCAAGAATAGAGAACCCCTTGCGCAGAAAAAGCGGAAGGAGGCCGTACCGTGGAGCAGCAACAGACGAAGCTGCCGCTGGAGTGGCTGAGCAGCCGCCGGACGCCGGAGCTGCATCGGCTGGAACAGCTCTGCCGGGAGACTGCCCGGGAGCACCGTTGCGCCCAGCGCAGACTGCAGGAGGTGGAAGAGGCGATGGCATCCGAACAGGAGAAGTCATGCCCTGAGGCTCTGCCCGCTGCGTCCGGGCCGACCCAGCTCGAGCAACTGAGCCGGAAGCTCAACGCGGCCAACGCCGAACTTCGCCGCTATGAGACACGGATGTTCGCCTACGAGCGCACCATGCTGGCCCTGAGGAAGGAGAACGCCGAGCTGACCGCTCGGTGTGAGGAGCTGCGGAGCGAGCTGGACAAAATATCCACCGCCCCGCTGCGGCTGGATGTTCCGTCCGCACTGCCCACTGTCCCGTTCCCGGAGACGGCTGCACAGACACCGCCTGCTGCGGACCGTCAGTCGAAAACAAAGCTGGAACACCTCGGCGACGAGGTCCTGGCCGAACTTTCGAAGCTGATGCCGCAGGAAAAGTAAGAGTTAAAAAGACCACCTGTCGAGAGACAGGTGGTCTTTTTTGTATCATTCGCTCCGCTGTTCCAGCAGATAGGTCGCCTCGAGGTCGGCGATGTGGAGCTTGACGGCGAGAGGGTACTTCTCGAAGGCCCCCGACATGGCAAAGCTGCCGCCCCGGACGGCGTCGTCGAAGCCGCCCATGTGCCAGCGGATGGCCACGGCCTCTTCCACCTTCAGCTTCATGAACCGCTCGATGAGGAAGACGCTCTTCTCGCCATGTCCGTAGGGAAACATGTCCTCCACGCTGTAGCTGGGGACTTTCTCCCACTGGCCCGTCGCCTCGTTCTTCACGTTGCGGGTGCCTTTTTTGTAGAAGTTGGCCTTGCACAGGTCGTGGAGCAGTGCGCAGATGGCGAAGGTCTCTTCGCTGTCCTCGCCCGGCGTGAAGAAGGTGCCGTGGAGCACGCGGTAGACGTTCAGGCTGTGCGCACACAGCCCGCCATCGCAGGCCCCATGGAAGCGGGTGGACGCCGGCGCGGAGAAGAAGTCCGTCTTGCTGTCCATCCAGTCCAGCAGCTTCTCGCTGCCGGGCCGGGTGATGTGGGTGCGGAATATCTCCAGAAATTCCTCGCGGTCCGTCATCTTACAGCTCCATATCCTCGAGGATGCCCTTCAGGATGGCCAGCTCGTCGTGGCTCAGGGAGATGCCTTTGCCCATGCGGGTGCCGTCCGGGGACCAGTCGCGGATGTCGTACTTGGGTTCGCCTTCGTTCCAGCTGATGAGGTTGAGCTGGCGCTCCCAGCCGCGGGGACGCTCTCCGAGGACTGCGATGCGCTCAACGATCTCGTATTTGATTTCTGCCATAGTGCATTACCTGCCTTTGCTTTGTTTGCTACCATAATAAAAGAAGCGCGCGAAGATTTCAACAGGTAATTGGAAAATAATTTCTGAATTTTACATCTCTTTCAACCGTAAGGCGCTTCTTCGCGCCACTCTACCAGCTGTAAAACGCCGCTCTTGTCTTCGTCGGGCGCAGGTTCGCGGCTGTGAAGATGCTGCTCGGCCCCGAAAAGCCCGCCGCCGTACTGCGTCATTACCCCCGGCGACCGCCCGGCCAGATACTCGGCGGCATTCTTCTGCCGACAGGCCGCAGGGGTGCCGTCGGTCATGGGGATGCCGCAGTCCGGACGGGGCTGCGGGACTTCCGGCGGCGGGAGCTGCACATCCGGGCCGTCCGGCTGCGACGGCGGCTGCTGGGAGCCGCGACCCGGTTTTGGCGGTTTCGTGACGGGCGGCTGACCGGGTTCCGCGCCCAAAGGCGGGCTGACCACGCTGCTCGTCTCCTCCGGCGGGCCGCTCGGCCCGGGAGCATCCTCAAGCTCATGGCGGATGAAGGGCGTCAGAGATTCCATAAAAAACACCTCCGCACCTAGGGTGTGCGGAGGCGGGGGAGAATATACGAAGGAGCGCGCCCCACCCACCCCCGGACAAGCCCGATTTTTGTCCGCCGGACGAGGGAGAAGTCCGGGACTACTTTATCCGGAAGAGCGGAACGGAGGCTCAGGCCGACCGGTTCCGGGCGTTCTATACCATCCGCCCGCCTGAGCAGGCAAAAGACTTTCTGAAAGACGCGGCCCTGAGAAGGCAGGCGATGAGGAAGAGAAGGAAAGCGGTCACACAATGACCTCCACCGTGCTCCCCCCGCTGCGGGCCTTTTTTACGACCACCTGTTTGTCGATGCGCTCCTTGAGCGCGGCGACGTGGGAGATGATGCCTACGAGGCGGTCGCCCTCGGTGAGGCCGGCGAGGACCTGGATGGCCTGCTCAAGGCTCTCGTCGTCCAGCGAGCCGAAGCCTTCATCGAGGAAGAGGGTGTCCAGCCGGATGCCGCCCGCCGCGCTCTGGACCTCGTCCGAGAGGCCCAGCGCCAGCGCTAGTGAGGCTTTGAAGCTCTCACCGCCCGAGAGGGTCTTGACGCTGCGGCGGGTGCCGTTGTAGTGGTCGATGACGCCGAGGTCGAGGCCGGACTGGCTGCGCTGATTCTCGGCACCCACCCGCTCCAGCTCGTACTGCCCGGCGGTCATCTGCATAAGGCGGGTGTTGGCGTGGACGAGGATGGCGTCGAGGTAGTTCATCTGGATGTAAGCCTCGAGGCGTATCTTCTGTTTGCTGCTGAGGGTGCCGCCCGCCGTGGAGGCGAGGGCGTTCACCCACTGCCAGCGGCGTTCCAACTCCGCCCGGGCGGCGGCGTGCTGACGGTAGAGGTCAGCGGCCTTCCGGTTGGGCAGGAGGCGGGCCGTCAGGGCCTTTTCCTGAGCCGCGAGAGCGGTGCGCCGGGCTGTCAGAGCGTCCCGCTGGGATTCGAGGGCGGGCAGGTCGGCGGCTTCGCCCGCCTCTGTCTGCTGGGCCGTCAGGGCCGTGACTGCGGCCTCGGCAGCGGCGTAGTCCTGCCGGGCTCTGGCCAGAGCCGACGCGGCGGCATCCATCCCGGCCCGGAGGGCGCAGCGTTCGTTTTCCAGCCCGGCCAGCGCTCGGCGGGCTTCTTCCCGGTCGGCGGCGGGCAGAGCGGCCCGGGCCTCGGCACACTGGGCCTCCAGAGCCTTGGTGGAGGCAGACTGCCGGGCGGCTTCCTCAGCGGAAGCCCGTGCCTCGGCCTCGAGGGCAGAGCGCTGGGCGGTCTTTTTCTGCCGCTCGTCCTCCTGCCGGGCCTTGGCGGCGAGGGCGGCGGCATTCTGCTTCTGAGCCTTGTCGAGGGCTTCCTGTGCGGCGTGCAGGGCCTCGCTTTCTTCGGCCAGAGCCGTCTTCAGAAGCGAGACGGTCAGCTTCACCGGCCCCTCCGGTGAGGTGAACCGCTCCGGCAGCAGGGCCTCGGCGTCCCGGCGGAGGGTGGCTTTGGCCTCCCGGTCTGCGGCCACAGCCTTGGCGGCGGCCGCACTGGCTTCCTGTGCGGCGTGGTCGGCCTCGTCGGCGGACTGTCTGGCCGCGTCTACCCGGGCCTGAGTGGGGGCTTCGGCGGGCAGAACGGCCCGCTTCGGGTGATGGGGGCTGCCGCAGACGGGGCAGGGGGTGCCGTCCGTCAGCCCTTCGGCCAGCAGGCCCGCCTGCGCGTTGAGAAAGGCCCGCTCGAGGTGGTCGCGGAGGGCGTGGGCGCGCTCCTTTGCGCCGTCGGCGAGAAGATAACGCTCCTGCGCCTGCCGTGCGGCCTGCCCCCGGCGCTGCCCCTCGGCGAGGCTCTGGGCCAGCTGCTCGAGGGCCGTTTCCCGCCGGGCCAGCTGTTCGGCCCGGGCCTCAAGGCTCACGTTCTCGGCCTCCGCGCCCCCAAGGGCGGCGAGGCTCTGCTCCAAAGCGGTTAGTTCTCCGTCCAGCTGCCCGAGGGCGGCGCGGCGCTTTTCAGCTCTGGCGTTCTCGAGGGCGGCGGCGTCCCGGGCGGCAGAAAGCTTCTTTTCGAGGCTGTCCAGCCCGTCGAAGGCCGCGAGGTTGGATTTCGCCCGCTCGAGCTTTCCGGCCAGCGCGTCCAGCGCAGCGGAATCCCCGGCGTGGCGGGCCGCTTCGGCCTCGGCAGCGTCCAGAACGGGCCGCAGAGCGTCCTGCCGGGTCTGCGCGGCGGTCAGCTCGAGGCGGAGCTTCTCGGCCTGTTCGGCCCGGCCCAGCGTCTGCTGGAGCTTGTCCAGCTCTGCCTCGGCCTCAGTCCGGGCGGAGGTGGCGGCGCTCAGTGCCTGCTCCTGCCCGGCCAGCAGGGCGTCCAGAAGGAGAAGCAACGTCTCCGGCGACGTCTGTCCGCCCGCCTCGCAGAGGGGGACCAGCTCGTGCAGAACGGCTCTATCGGCGTCCCCCTCGGCCCAGCTCAGGCCGGAGAGCAGCTGCCCGATGCGGACGCTCTGCTCCTCCCGCTGGCGGGTGAGGGCGGCGTTCTCGGCCTGCAGCCGCTCCTGGAGACGCTGGTAGGGCTGGGTGCGGAACAGCTTGCGGAAGATCTTGCTCCGCTCCTCGGTGGAAGCGTTGAGCAGCCGGGTGAACTGCCCCTGAGCGATCATGGCGATTTGGGAGAACTGGTTGTAATCCAGCCCGATGATGTCCACCACGGCGGCGGTGACGTCCTTGGCCCGGGTGACGGGCGGACGACCGTCGGCGTAGGTGAGGCAGGCGTCGGCTTTTTCGGTGGTAAAGCCCTCGCCCCGGGCTTTCGGGCGGAGGTATTCGGGATTGCGGCGGACGGTGCAGCGCTGCCCCCGCACCTCAAATTCCAGCTCCACGAAGGTGGGGGTGCCGGGCTCGGCGTACTTGCTGCGGAGCATGGCTCCTTCCCGGACGCCGCCGCTGGAATGGTCGTAGAGGGCGTAGGTGATGGCGTCGAAGAGGGTGGTCTTGCCTGCGCCGGTGTCGCCGGTGACGAGGTAGAGCCCGCCTCTGCCCAGCTGGGCGAGGTCCAGAACGGTCTCGGCGGCATAAGGCCCGAAGGCCGACAGGGTCAGTTTCAGGGGCCTCATGCTTCGTCCTCCTTCCAGATGTCTTCGATGAGCGATTGGCAGAACGCCGCCTGTTCGTCGGAGAGGGGCTGGCCGTTCTGGGCTTCGTAAAAGGCCGCAAAGTGCTCGAGGGGCGTTTTGCTCTCGGCTCGGGCAGTGTCGTCGAGCGTCTCGGCGGCCCGGGTACGGCGGTTGTCGTAGTCCAGCCGCATGAGGTTCGGGTAGATGACCCGCAGCCGGGCCAGCGCGTCGGGGACGTCCTGCTCGTCGGTGAGGGTGATGTGGAGGTAGTCGTCCGTCGGCGTGCCATCGTAGGCCCGGCGGTCGGTGAGCTCCATGTAATTGCCCCGCAGCTCCCGCAGGTCGTGCCGGGGGGTGAGAGGCGCGGCCTCGAAGCGGACACTGCCCTTTTCGCCCAGGGTGACGAAGAGGGCGGCTTTGTGCTGATGGGCCTCGGAGAAGGAATATTTGAGGGGACTGCCTGCGTAGCGGACGGTGTCCCGCCCCACCTTCTGGGGACTGTGGAGGTGGCCCAGAGCCACATAGTCGAAGCCCTCGAAGAGGGAGACGTCGATGCTGTCCACCCCGCCCACGCTGGGCTCTTCGCTCTCGCAGACCGCCGCCCCGGCCACGAACTGGTGGGCCACCAGCACGTTCCGACGGGCGGGGTCGGGTGCGCAGGCGTTCAGCACGCAGCCGATGGCGTCGTTGTAGCTCTCGATCTTCTCGTCCGGGAAGACGTGCCGCACGGCGGCGGGTTTCAGGAAGGGCAGGAGCCAGACGTCCACCGGGCCGTATTCGTCCGTCAGGGTGATGGGCGCGGGCGGTGCGGCAAAGACCGGGCTGACGTACACCCGGCTCCCCGCCAGCAGCTGTGCGCCGAAGGCGATGCGGTCTGCCGAGTCATGGTTGCCGCTGACGGCAAAAACGGGCAGTCCCCGCGCCGCAAGCTTGGTGAGGAACCAGTCCAGCAGCCGCACCGCCTCGGCGGGCGGCACGGGCTTGTCGTAGAGGTCGCCTGCCAGCAAAACGCCGTCCACGGGCCGGGCGTCCAGCAGGGAGAGGACCTGCTCTAAAATGTATCGCTGGTCGTCCAGCATGGAGAACTCGCAGACCCGCTTGCCCAGATGCAGGTCGGAGAGGTGTAGGAAACGCATGGGGACACCGCCTTTCGTTGGGATGATTTTATTATAGGAGAGTTGGGGGCGTTTGTCGAGGGGGCAACGGCGACGACCGCCGCCAGTGGCGGAAACAGGGAGGAGCTGTTGGGGCCGCGGCCAGCAGGATGCGAGGCCCGCACCAAGGGCCGAAGCAGACGCTGGGAGCCGCAACCCGGGTGCGAAGCACCTCTGGCGAGCCGGGCAGGCCCACGCTGGACGCTGAAAGTTTTTTGATTTCGGAAACAGTAGTGCCCTGCTACAGAGGGCAGCGGCTTCTGGACAATCGCATTTTGTCAAGCTGCTGTGAATCTCTATAGCAGGGCACTCTATTTTGCGTTCCATTAGGGGCTTTAGGCGTCCAGCTCAGGGTGACCCGGTATGCCAAGGCCTCCCCTCGATAGGGGAGGTGGCACGCCGAAGGCGTGACGGAGAGGTTTTTCTTTCACGTCATGCGGCAGGGAACATCTTTTCCCAGGTGTCCTTGCCCACGGAGCCGTCGGAGGTCAGGTTGTGGCGGGTCTGGTAGCGCTTGACGGCGGCGACGGTGCTGGCACCGAATTTGCCGTCGGTGGTGAGCCGCTCGCCCTCGGCGTTGAGCTTCTGCTGCACCAGCCGGACGCAGCCGCCCGCGCTGCCGCTCCGCAGCACGATGCCGGGGTAGGGAACGGTGAGGCCGTGCCTGGCCGTGTAGCGGGCGTAGAGCACGTTCCAGGTGTTCGCGCCCACTTTGCCGTCCTCTTTGAGGGCGTACCGGAGCTGGAACTCCCGGACAGCCTTCTCGGCGTTTGCGCCGAACTTTCCGTCCACGGTGAGGGCGGCGTACCAGGTGCAGCTGTCCCGGATGCCGTTGAGCCAGGTCTGCACGAGGGCCACGTCCGGGCCGGAGCTGCCGCGCTGGATGAGCGAGTAGTAAGCAGGAATTGCCATAGTGTTGTCACACTCCTTCCGCGCTCATCCTATGCGGCGGGCCGACGGCCTGTTCACCCGGCCAGCACCACGTCCTCCCGGGGTGCGGTGAGGCCGTCCCACCACTCCACGAACCGGAACCGGACGATATATTCCCCGCAGACAAGGTCATTTTCGGCAGGCGTGTCGTACCCGCCGCAGGCTGACCGGCAGAGACCCGGGTAGAGCACGCACCACCAGTTCCGGCCTGCCCGCCGCGTCCCGATGTCCAGCCGCACCGCGTCGTACCGCCCGGCGGGCAGAGCTCCGCCGTCATAGCGCCGGGTGGGGAAGTACATATTCACGAGGCAGGCTTTTACCGGTGCGCGGATGCCGAGAGCGGCCAGTGTCTGGCGGGCCGTCAGCTCGAAGCGGACGAGGTTTTCCGCTGCCCACGCCCGGGCGTCGGCCCGGCTGTCCGCCGGGCAGGCTTCGTCGGTGAGGGCCAGCACGGCGTCCCGGACAGCCAGCTTCGCGCTCTGGTCGCGCACGGAGTCGGTGTCGGCCCGGATGTGGAGCCGCAGGGTGTCGGCGGTAAGCTGGTCGGCGGTGGTGAGCTGGCTCTGCGCCCAGCCTGCCCCCAGCGACAGCAGAAGGCAGAACAGCAGCGAGGCGCACAGCGCCCCCATTTCGCGGCGGTATAACATAAAAAACAGGCCCCCTCTTGGAAAGTTTATCCAGAGGATGGGCCTGTTTTTAGAAAATTATTCAGTCTTTTTCGGAGCGATTTGCGGTATCTTTTTGTCAGAATTTGTGCTATACTTGCTTTGCGGTTCACCCCGTAATCCACGGGAGAGGGGGTGAAACAATGGAGTATATATTCACATTCTTGGTGTCTGTCGCAGCAGATGTAACGTCGCGGTTTATCTGCAAATGGCTTGACAGATACGATGAGAACCGCAAAGCCTAATTAAAAGGAAAGCCCCCTGGGAGTTCGCGGCTCCTTGGGGGCTTTTCCATTGGGGTGAAACCAATGGAGTATTCACATTCCTGAGTTTATTATATGCCATTCCGCGCAAAAGTCAAGCGGTGCGCAGAAAGTTTATAAAGAGCGCTCAGTTCTTCAGCGACTGCATCGGGGCGGGGAGTCTGCCGCCGCGGTTGATGAAGACGGAGGGGTCATGCTGGTTGACCGGCATGATGGGGCCGTAGCCCAGCAGGCCGCCGAAGTCCAGCACTTCGCCCGCCTTGCGGCCGATGGCCGGGATGACGCGGACGGCGGTGGTCTTGCTGTTGACCATGCCGATGGCGGCTTCGTCGGCGATGAGAGCGCTGATGACGGCAGGAGTGGTGTCGCCGGGGATGATGACCATGTCGATGCCCACAGAGCAGACAGCCGTCATGGCCTCCAGCTTCTCAATGGTGAGACAGCCGCACTCGGCGGCGTGGATCATGCCGTCGTCCTCGCTGACGGGGATGAAAGCGCCCGACAGGCCGCCAACGTGGTTGGAGGCCATGACGCCGCCCTTCTTGACAGCGTCGTTGAGCAGGGCGAGGCAGGCAGTGGTGCCGCAGCAGCCGCAGGTCTCAAGGCCCATCTCCTCGAGGATATTGGCCACGCTGTCGCCCACAGCGGGGGTGGGGGCCAGCGACAGGTCGATGATGCCGGCGGGTACGCCCAGCTCCTTAGAGGCGAGGTTTGCCACCAGCTGACCCACGCGGGTGATCTTGAAGGCGGTGCGCTTCACCAGCTCGGCCACCTGGTCGATGGGGGCATCCTTGGGCAGCCGGGCCAGCGCGGCGCGGACCGCGCCGGGGCCGGAGACGCCGACGTGGATCTCGCAGTCGGGCTCACCGGGACCGTGGAAGGCACCCGCCATAAAGGGATTGTCCTCGGGCGCGTTGCAGAAGACCACAAGCTTTGCTGCGCCGATGCACTGACGGTCGGCGGTGAGCTCGCTGGCCGTCTTGACGGCCTCACCCATCAGTTTGATGGCGTCCATGTTCAGGCCCGCCTTGGTGGCACCGATGTTCACCGAGCTGCAGACGATGTCCGTTTCGGCCAGTGCGCGGGGGATGGACTCGATGAGGCGCAGGTCGCCCGCCGAGAAGCCCTTGTGGACGAGGGCGGTGTAGCCGCCCACGAAGTTGACGCCCACCTTCTTGCCGGCGGCGTCGAGGGTCTTGGCAAAGTCCACCGGGTCGGCGTCCGGGCAGGCACCCAGCAGCATGGCGATGGGGGTGACGCTGATGCGCTTGTTGATGATGGGGATGCCGTACTCGGCGCTGATGTGCTCCACAGCCGGAACGAGCCGGGCGGCGCGGGTGGTGATCTTGTTATAAATTTTTTCGCAGGCTTTCCTGGGGTCCGGGTCGATGCAGTCCAGCAGACTGATGCCCATGGTGACGGTGCGCACGTCCAGATTGTCCTGCGTGAACATCTCGATGGTCTCGAGGATGTCGCCGGTGTTCATCATGCTCATAGCAGTCTCTCCTTAAATGGTGTGCATCGCGTCGAAAACTTCCTGGCGGGTGAGGTTGATCTGCATCCCCATCTCAGCGGCCAGAGCGTCCATCTTCTGGTGCAGCTCCTCGTGGGAGACGCTGCACTTGGAGATGTCCACCAGCATGATCATGGCGAACATGCCCTGCAGGATGCTCTGGGTGACGTCCTCGATGTTGATGTTCAGCTCACAGCAAAGGCCCGAGACGCGGGCGACGACGCCCACGGTGTCGTGGCCGATGACAGTAATGAATGCTTTCATAATTCCTACCCCTTCTGTTATAGTGTTAGACCTCTCCGTCACGGCTGCGCCGTGAGGGCAGGCTTGCCTTCATACAACCTCTCAGTCTGCTTCGCAGACAGCTCCCCTGGTAGGGGAGCCTCTGGCGAAGAGAAAAAGCTTTACGAAATGCCAAGGCCTCCCCTCGGTAGGGGAGGTGGCGCAGCGGCAGCTGCGACGGAGAGGTTTTCTCAAGTATAGCAGATTTCACGAAAAATGAACACTCTTTTTGGAAAAAAGAGCAGGGGAAAAGGGAAAAAGAATGTCTATCTCCGGCAGAACTTGCAAAAACCAGATGCAAACTGCCGGGCAGTGTGCTATACTTATCTACAAATATCGCCACAGGCTGAACGAAGGAGAGACAACGATGGAACAGCTTCTGAAGATCCTTGAAGACAATGCCCGGATGTCGGTGGAGGACATCGCGGCCATGCTGAATAAATCCCCCGCCGAGGTGGCGGCTATGATAGACCTGGCCCGGGCGCAGGGCATCATCAAGGGCTACAAGACCCTCGTGGACTGGGAAAAGGCCGGCGTGAACCGGGTGGAAGCCGTCATCGAGCTGAACGTCAGCCCCAAGAAGAGCCGCGGCTTTGACGAAATTGCCGCTACCATCGCCTCCTTCGACGAGGTGGAGAGCGTGCTGCTGATGAGCGGCGGCTACGACCTGCAGCTGGTCATCAAGGGCCAGACCTTCCAGGAGATCGCCCTCTTTGTGGCAAAGCGGCTGTCGCCGCTGGACGATGTGCTGTCCACGGCCACCCATTTCGTGCTCCGCACCTACAAAAAAGAGGGTCGTCTGTATCAGGACGAAGAAATCGATGAAAGAGAGTGCACCGTGCTGTGATGGATTACGATAAACTGATCGCGCCTGCCGCTGCGGCCATGCGCCCCTCCGGCATCCGCAAATTCTTCGACCTCGCCGCCGAGATGCCCGAGTGCATCAGCCTCGGCGTCGGCGAGCCCGACTTCAAAACCCCCTGGGCCGTCCGTGAGGCGGGCATCGAAAGCCTCGAGCATGGCCGCACCCGCTATACTTCCAACGCGGGCCTGAAAGAGCTGCGGGCCGAGATCGCCCGCTACCTCGACCGCCGGATGGGCCTGAAATACGACCCGGCAAAGGAAGTCCTCGTCACCGTCGGCGGCAGTGAGGCCATCGACATGTGCATCCGCACTCTGGTGCAGTCCGGCGATGAGGTCATCATCCCGGAGCCGTGCTTCGTCTGCTACGAGCCCATCACCACCCTGTCCGGCGGGGTGCCGGTCCATGTGGCCTGCCGTCAGGAGGATGAGTTCCGCCTCCGGGCCGACGCCCTGAAAGCCGCCATCACCCCGAAGACCAAGCTCCTCATCATGCCCTTCCCCAATAATCCTACTGGCGCGGTGATGGAGCGGGAAGACCTCGAGGCCATCGCGGAAGTCCTGCGCGGCACCAACATCATGGTGCTGTCGGATGAGATCTACGCGGAGCTGAACTACGGCCTGCAAAACCACGTTTCCATCGCTGCTCTGCCCGGCATGGCCGAGCGGACGGTGGTGGTCAACGGCTTCTCCAAGACCTACGCCATGACGGGCTGGCGGCTGGGCTATGCCTGCGGCCCCGCGCCCATCATCAAGATCATGACCAAGATCCACCAGAGCGCTATCATGAGCGCCCCCACCACCAGCCAGTACGCCGCCATCACGGCCCTCAAGGACTGCGACGGCGAGATCGAGCGGATGCGCAACGAGTATAATATGCGCCGCCGCCTCGTGGTGAAGAGCTTCAACGATATGGGCCTGAGCTGTTTTGAGCCGCGGGGCGCGTTCTATGCTTTCCCCTGCATCAAGTCCAGCGGCATGAGCAGCGAGGAGTTCTGCACAAAGCTTTTGGAGCAGAAGCATGTCGCCATCATCCCGGGCAACGCCTTTGGCGCGTCCGGCGAGGGATACGCCCGTGTGTCCTACGCCTACAGCGTGGAGCACCTGATGGAGGCTATCCGCCGCATCCGGGAGTTTTTGAACGAGAACTGCAAGTGAGGAGGAAAAACGATGCGCGATCGTGTGACGGTCCTGGCCCCGGCCAAGCTGAATCTGGCGCTGGACGTGGTAGGCATCCTGCCCGGCGGCTACCATGCGCTGGATATGACCATGCAGGCCATCTCGCTTTACGAGCGGGTGGTCATCCGCCGCAGTTCTTACCTCGATCTGACCCTGCCCGGCAGCAATGTCAAGCCCGGCCCGGGCAACACCGCCATCAAGGCGGCACTGGCTTTTTTCCACTATACGGGCCTGCTGGCGGGTGCAGACATCACCATCTATAAGAACGTCCCCGTCCGGGCCGGTATGGCTGGCGGCAGCGCCGATGCTGCGGCTGTTCTGGTGGGTCTGAACGAGCTGTACGGCGCTCGTCTGTCCATGAGCGAGCTTTGCGCTCTGGGTGCCGGTATCGGCGCAGACGTGCCGTTTGCCCTCATGGGCGGCACCTGCCGGGTGCAGGGCCTCGGCGACCTCATCAAGGCGCTGCCGCCCATGCCCGAGTGCTGGTTCACAGTGGTGATGCCCGACTATGGCGTCTCGACGCCGGAGGCTTTTGCGGCCTACGATAAGGTGGGCAGCAGCGTCCATCCCGACTGCGCCGCCCAGGAAGCCGCCATCCGGGCGGGCGACCTGGACGCTGTCTGTGCCGCTGCCGGAAACGCCCTCGAGGAGTGCAGCGGGGCCAAGGACAACGAGGCCATCAAGGCCGCCCTCCGGGAGAATGGGGCCGTCACCGCCCTTATGACCGGCAGCGGCGCGGCGGTCTTCGGCGTGTTCCGCACCGAAGACGAGGCCAAAGCCGCCGCTGACGCCCTCCGCGCCCGCTGGCCGCAGGTCTATACGGCCCAGCCTGTCAGGGGAGGGGCGGAGGTGCAGATACTGCGGAAGAGATGAAGCCTCGCCTTCGTACGACCTCTCAGTCGGGCTTGCGCCCGCCAGCTCCCCTTGTAGGGGAGCCTCTGGCGAAGAGATTAAGTTTCCCGCTATGCCAAGGCCTCCCCTCGATAGGAGCAACAATGACGACCGCCGCCAGTGGCGGAAACAGAGCGTCGCTGTTGGGGCCGCAACCCGGGCAGTGGCAGCGCGTTAGCGCTGACGGAGAGGTTATTCCTATAAAATGCATAACCCTCCTTCCCGTCGGGCATACTGCCCAAAGGAAGGAGGGTCTTTTTGTGCAGACCTTTTATAAAATCTGTCTCATCCTCATGATCGTCGGCGGCATCAACTGGGGCCTTGTGGGCCTGTTCCAGTTCGACTTCGTCGGCTGGCTGCTGGGCGGCAGCGCGTCCATCTGGTCACGCATCGTGTTCACGCTGGTGGGCGTGGCCGCTATCTGCGGTATCCCGGGCCTTTTTACAGACGAGACCGGGGAGTAGAGACAAAAGAAAAAGGCTCTCATGCCGGCAGGAAATACGGCACGAGAGCCTTTTTGATACCTATAAAGAATCCCGCCCGGACGTCTGCGGCAATCAAACCTACCCTTGCGGACAGGTGGGTGCTCTGTCTCCGGTTTCGCGCTTCCTCATCGAGCCTTCATGGTCGACCCATGACGGGGAGGTCTGCAATCCACCGACGAACTCCAAGCTCCCGTTGAATGATTAGTAGGATCATATAAACCGCAACAAATCGCGCCGGGCAGGAAGTCTTTGCTGAAAGATCACTCGATCTCGAACTGGTCGCTCAGACGCTTCTCGAACAGCTTGCTGACTTCCAGCAGGGTCTCATCGTCCTCGACCACGTCGAGATACTCGCCCTCGTCGTCCTCGCCGACGCTCAGGATGACCAGCTGGGCGTCCTCGTCCAGGTCTTCCTCATTCTCGGCGTATTCGACAACGGCCAGGTAATGCACGCCCTTATGGTCCAGAGCGTCGATCACTTCAAACGTGACCTCATTGCCGTCCTCGTCCTCGAGGGTCATCAGGTCAGGCTGATACTCCTCTTCGGTCTCAGCGGCGGACTTGTTCATATCTTCTGCCATAAGTCGCGTTCTCCTGTCAAATATCTAAAAAATGGGATAACTGTCATACCCTGCCCGCTCTGCTCCCTCTGAGCTGTGGGTTCCGGGTACGCCTATAGTGTAGCGTTTTTTTGCCCGCTCGTCAAGATGTTTTTCGCATAGAAATCCAATAACAAATTTTCACGCTTTTTCCTCTCGCTTCCCGGGCCGGAATGTGATATACTATAGCGATAGCTTTTGAAAAGCCATCGTTGCTATAACATATGGACAGGGAGGCCCGTTTATGAGAGCCTTGAAAAAAATAATGGCGGCATTGGCCCTGACGGCAGTTCTGACCGGGTGCAGTGCGGACAATATCCTCTCCAGCATCCAGGGCGGGAAGGCTGGCACGGTGCAGACGGTCAACCGCCCGGCTGTGGAGTCGGCAGAGCTGCAGTTCACCCACCCGGCGGCGGGGGATACCATCGCGGTGTTCGATACCTCGGCAGGCGTGTTCAAAGCAGTGCTTTTTTCCACCGAGGCCCCGCAGGCCGTGCAGAACTTCACCACATTGGCCCAGCAGGGCTTTTACAACGGACTGACCGTCACCCGGGTGGAGAAGGACTTCGTGGTGGAGGCCGGGCAGGGTGCGGACGGAAGAGGTACCACCATCTGGAACGGGAACCGTTTCTCCGCCGAGACCACCGATAAGCTCCACCACTATTCCGGCGCACTCTGTGCGGCAGCGGACGCCTCCGGCGACTGCGCCAGCGTCTTCTATGTCATGGAGACCCTGCCGGGCAGCAGCTCGGTGACGCAGGAGCTCATCGACCAGATGAACGCCGCCGGCTGGCGGGCCGACGTGGTGAGCGCCTACCAGACGGCGGGCGGCGCACCCTACCTCGACTACACCGACACCGTCTTCGGGCAGGTGTACGAAGGGATGGAGGTGGTGGACACCATCGCCCAGACCGGCGTGGATGAAGCTCAGCGCCCCACCGAACCCATCACCATCAACAGCGTGACCATTACGAAATACGAATAAGAAGCTGCTTTTCCGCCTTCCGGGCGGTGGGACAGCTGCAAAAAAATCACCCGCCAACTGGCGGGTGATCTGCGTTTATAGGGGAAAAGGGACAGGTCAAGTCCTCTTTACCTGCAGAGTGATGGCGATGTAGGTCTTCCCGTTATGGGTCTTGGCTGCTACGCCTACCTTAGTCCATTTACTGGAAAGATTGAAGTTCAGGTTAGAAGCCTCGTTGTTCTTGGTGATGCAACCGATGAGATCGTCCAGATTGGTGTTCTGATAATCGTATTGGGCGATGAGGGTCAGGGTGGATTTTTCCCGATCAATCTTTACTTTGTGGTAGACCCCGTATCCTCCAATGCTGCCTTTCAGTTCGGTGTCTAGATTGGTTTTGGCAAGCTTGTCTTTGGCGATATTGCACATCCCAACGTCATATTCTAGATTTTTGGTGGAGGAGTTGCTTCGGATGGCACTCATCACCTCGGCTTCGGCTTGGGCCTCCGGGCCAGAAGAGCCGCCACCGCTGCAGGCGGTCAGGAGCAGAAGGGTCAGTGCACCGGCCAGAAGCAGGGCAGTCAGCTTTCTCAGTTTTGTCATGTGGGTCGCCTCCAATCGTTTTTGTTTTGGTGAGTCCAGTTGTTTTTTCTCATGAAGAAGCGTCATCCCCGGCCATCTGGGCAGGGGTTCTTCTACCCTCATTCTATCGGAGAAGAGCCGGTGCTGTCAAGCCGGAAAACTATACAAATTCGGCTCAGGAAAATTGTGAAAACAAACCGGAAAACGACGATTTTCTGCGGACTTTGCAACAAACTGTCCGGACTTCGCAAAGAAACTTTGCCACAGGGGCGGCGGGGGCGTTCAGACCTCCCCCGGGTGCTCTTTCCGCCATGCGAGGTAGTCGTCCAGAATGACCGTCGCGCTCACCGAGTCGAGGATGCTTTTCCGTTTTGCGCCGAAGGTGCCGCTCTCGTCGAGGAGGTCAGCAGCGGCGCAGGTGGTCTGGCGTTCGTCCCACATCCGGACGGGCAGGCCGCTCCAGATCTCAACGGTTTTGGCCAGCTTGCGGCTCTTGCGGGCGCGCTCGCCCTCGGTGCCGTCCATGTTCAGCGGCAGGCCGATGACGATGAGCTCGGCTTCGATCTCCTTTGCCACCTCGCAGACCCTGGCGGCGACTTTGTCACGGGCCTTGACGGTGATTTGGGGCGTGATGGGGGAAGTCAGGAACTCGGTGCGGTCGCAGGTGGCGAGGCCGGTGCGGCTGTCGCCGTAATCTACTGCTAAAATTTTCATGCAGGTGTCCTCTTTCTGAGATGATTTTTTCTTCATTGTACCACAGAATAGATGTCGCTGCAATTTTGTGGTACAATGATAGAAAAATGAGGGCAAGCCGCCCACGATAGAAAACTGACCCAACGGAGAGATTCACCATGTTAAAACTACTTTTAGGCGGTTCCGGCAGCGGAAAGACCACCCTGCTGTACCAGCGCATCCGGGCGCGGGCCGAGGCGGGGGAGAAGAGCATCCTGCTGGTGCCGGAGCAGTTCACCTCGTCCACCGAGGGCCGCATCCACCGGGAGATGGGCGACGCGCTGAGCGGACTGGTGGAGAGCTTTTCCTTCACCAGCCTCGCCGAGCATATCCTGTCGGCGGAGGGCGGCTCTGCCGTCCAGACCCTCAGCGACGCGGGCCGTGCCGTGCTGGTGCGCCGCGCCCTCGAGGAACTGCAGGACAACGTCCACTACTACTACCGCCACCGCCGCTCGGCCGCCTTCTGCCAGATGGCCGCCGAGACCATCGACGAGCTCAAGAGCGCGGGCCTCTCGGGCCGGCAGCTCTATGAGCTGGCGCAGGACTGCGGCACCGACAGCGCCAAGCTCAGCGAACTGGCCCTCATCTTTCAGGGCTACGAGACCCTGCTGGCCGGGACAGGCATGGACCCCTCCGACCGGCTGGAGCTGGCCGCATCCCGCCTCGAGGCCGCACTGGCCCGGGGCGAACTGCCGGAGTTCCTGCGGGACAGGGCCGTCTTTATCGACGAGTTCGACACCTTCAACGCCCCGAAAAAGCGGCTGATGGGCGCTCTGCTGGCCTCGCTGCCCACCGTGACGGTGGCCCTCTGCGACGACGGCACCCCGCTCGTGCCGGGGGACGTGAGCCTTTTCTCCGGCGCGAAGCAGGTGGCGGCCCAGCTGCGCCAGCTGGCCCGCCGGAACGGCACTGAAGTGGCCGTGCCGGAACTGCTGCGCCGGGATATGCGCCACGCCGATGCCCCCGGCCTCGCCGCAGCGGCTCAGCTGCTGGCCACGGGCCGGTGTGACCCGCCCACGGCCTGCCCGGAGATAAAGCTTTTCGCCGCTCCCAGCCGGGAGGAAGAAGCCCGCGCCGCCGCTGCCGCCATCCGCCGCCTCATGCGGCAGGGCGTCCGCTGCGGGAAGGTGGCGGTGGTCTGCCGCGACATCTCGAAATACCGCGCCGCCGTGAAGTACGAGTTCCGGATGGCGGATATCCCCCTCTATTGCGACGAGCCGACGACTCCCGAGTTCAGCGCCCCGGCCACGGCGGTACGGTGTCTGCTGGCTCTCGCCCGGGGTGCAGAGCTGACGGAACAGCTTACCACCCTGGCCAAGACCGGCCTCTGCGCCCTCACCGAGGAAGAGGTCTGCGCCCTCGAGAACTACGCCTACACCTGGTCACCCAACGCGGCGGCGTGGCGTGCGCCCTTCGAGAAGAACCCCCGGGGCTTCGGCGATGTGGAACCCACCGACGAGGACAAAGAAAACCTTGCCCGGGCCGAAAAGGCCCGCGCCCTTCTCATCACCGCCGCCGACGGCCTGCGCGCGAAGCTCCGCTCTGCCAACGCCGAGCAGATGAGCCGCGCCCTCTACTTCTGCCTGAAGGAGCTGGGCGCGGAGGACGCTCAGGCCGCGCAGGTGGAGGCCATCCGGGCCGAGCGGGGCATCCCCGCCGCCGAGGAAGCCGCCCGGGAGTGGAACGTGGTCATGGGACTGCTGAATGAGATGGCAAGCCTGCTGGGCGGCCAGAGCGTCACCATCCCCGAGTACGAAGAGCTGTTTGGGCTGCTGCTGCGCTCGTCCGACCTCGGCCACATCCCCCAGACGCTGGACGCCGTGGTGCTGGCCAGCGCAGGCAAGATGCGCCTTGACGCACCGGACTATGTCTTTGTGCTGGGCCTCTCCGAGGGCGAATTCCCCGCCGCGCCCGGCGAGACAGGCCTGCTGACCCACGCCGACCGCGACGCCCTGATGGCGCAGGAGATCGAGCTTCCGGACTGCTTCGAGAACCGGGTGGTGCGGGAACAGGTCTGCTTTTATAAGGCCCTCACCGCCCCGGCCAGAGGCCTCTGGCTCAGCTGGCCGAAGGGGCAGGGCCAGACCCTCTGCGCCGCCCTCGAGCCCATCGTGGACGTGCTGAGACCGGGTGCGCCGGAACTCGACCTGACCGACCTTGCCGCCACTGCCGCCGACGGCCTCGACGTGCTGGGCGGCGGCTGGCCCCTGACGGAGATCGAACGCGCCAGCCTCACCGAGGCCCTTCATGCCCCCGGCGGGGCAGAACCCGAGGGCCTCGCCCTCCTGCGCCGGATGGCGGGCCGCAGCCCCCGTCAGGTCAGCGACCTCGAGGCGCTGGAAACGCTGCTGGGCCGGCGGCTCCGCATCTCGCCCAGTCAGCTCGAAAAATACTACACCTGCCGGTACTGCTATTTCCTGCAGTACGTGCTGGGCCTGCGACCCCGGAAGCGGGCGGAGCTTTCCGCCGACCAGAGCGGCACCCTCATGCACTGGGTGCTCCAGATGGCCCTCGACCCCCACCCCGGCCCTGACAACCCCTGCGCTGGCTTACAGCCCTTCCTCGACCTCGACGACGAGGCCATGGCGGCGCTGGCCGGGCTTCTCGTAGAGGAGTACGCAAAGCGCTACCTCCCCGAGGACACGGCCCGCTTCGCATATCTGCTCTCCCGCCTCAAAAAGAGCATGACGGGCCTGCTGTGCTACCTGCGGGACGAGCAGCGCCAGTCCAGCTTCAAACCGGTGGCCTGTGAGCTGAAGATCGGCCCCGGCGAGGACGCCGTGCGGGGCCAGACCTACCGCCTCTCGGATGGCCGGACGGTGCAGCTCATCGGCACCGTGGACCGCGCCGACGAGTGGATCGAGGACGACGGCACCCGCTGGGTGCGGGTGGTGGACTATAAGACCGGCACAAAAAAGCTCGACCTGCGGGAAGTCTACTGCGGCCTCGACTGTCAGATGCTGCTCTACCTGTTCAGTCTGACCCGGGACGCCGACGGACGCTTTACCGGGGCAGAGCCTGCGGGTGTGCTGTACCTGCTGGCCGACCCGGCCCCCGAGACGACCACCCGGGGCAAGGCCGCCCGGAGCATGGAATACAAGCTGGACGGCCTCGTCCGGGACGAGCAGAAGGTCTTCGACGCCATGGACGCCGAGGAGACGGGGCGGTATCTGCCCTTCAGCTTCCGGGGCGGTGTACCCAGCCCCTACCAGAAAGAGAAACGTGCCGACAAGGCCAAGCTCTCCCGCATCCAGCTCCATCTGGACGACCTCGTGACCCAGATGGGCGAACAGCTCTACGGCGGCTGCATCGCCGCCGAGCCGCTGGTCACGGGCCGCAGCCCCTGCCGGTGGTGCGACTACGGCTTCATCTGCTGCCATGAGGACGGCATCGGAGAGCGGGCGCTGGACGCCCCTGCAAAGCCTTTTGAACCGGAAGAGAAAAAGGAGGAAGACCAGTGAGCGAGACAAAATGGACCCCGGCCCAGCGTGCCGCCATCGACGACCGGGGCGGTGCGCTGCTGGTGAGCGCCGCCGCCGGCAGCGGCAAGACCGCCGTGCTGACGGAGCGGGCCGTCCGGCTCATCACCGACCCGGAACATCCCGTGGACGCCGACCGGCTCCTCATTGTCACCTTCACCAACGCCGCCGCCGCAGAGCTCCGCGCCCGCATCGGGCAGGCGCTGCTCCGCCGCAGTCAGGCAGAGCCGGGCAACACGGCCCTCCGCCGCCAGCGGATGCTGCTGCAGAGAGCCCCCATCTGCACCATCGATGCCTTCTGCCTCGACCTGCTCCACAAGCACTTTCAGGCGCTGGACATCCCGCCGGACTTCACCCCTGCTGACCCCGGCAGCGTGGAGATGCTGCGGAACGCAGCCCTCTCCGAGACGCTGGAAGCGGCCTATCAGGATGCGGACTTCTGCGCCTTTGCCGACCTCTACGGCAAGGGCCGCACCGACAAGGCGGCGGGGGAGGCTGTTTTGCAGGTCTATGACTTCCTTCGCGCCCTGCCGGACTACGATAAAAAGCTGGACGAGATGCTGGCCCCGTGGCAGGACGAGAACGGCTTTGCCCGCACCTGCTGGCATGATATTCTGATGCAGGAGGCCGCCCGCTCTGCCCGGGCTGCGAAGGAGCTGCTCTGCGCCGCGCTGAACGACTGCAAGGCGGACTTCGTGACTGCGCAGGCCGACGCCGAGGCCAGCAAGAAGACCCCTGCCGCCAAGGAAAAGGCCGTGGCGGCAGTGAACGAGAAGTTCGCCGAACCCCTCGAGCGGCTGGAAAACTCCGCCGCCCTGCTGGGCGAGGTGGAGCGTCTGGCCGGGGCGGGGGAATGGACGCCCCTCTACGACAGGCTGACGCCCTACGTCCTCGGCATGGAACAGGCCCCCGGCCTCAAAAATATGAAAAAGCGGCTCACCGGTGAGCACAAGGACGCCGTCAAGACCCGGGCTGACGAGGCCGCAAAGCTCTTTGAGAAAATCGAAGACCTTATCAGTTGCAGCCTCGACGAAGCCGAGCTTGACCGGAAAGCCGCCGAACCCTGCCTCCGCGCCCTCTTTGCCGCCGTGCGGGACTTTGACGCCCGCTTTGCGGCCCGGAAGCGGGAGAGAAGATTGCTGGAATTCAGCGATTTCGAGCATCTGGCCCTGCGGCTCCTGCGGGACGCCGACGGCCAGCCCACCGAGCTGTGTCAGGGCATCCGGCAGGGCTACGCCGCCGTCATGGTGGATGAGTATCAGGACACGAACGCCCTGCAGGACGCCCTTTACCGCTGTCTGGCCAGCCCGGCAGGGGATGACCTCTTCCTCGTGGGCGACTTAAAGCAGAGCATCTACCGCTTCCGTCAGGCGGACCCCAGCATCTTCCGGGAAAAGCTGGAGAGCTGGCCCCTCCTGCCCGGCGGCGAAGCCCGCCCCCGGCCCGAAGACGGCAGGCCCGGCGAGAACGCCATGCTGGCGCTGGACGCCAACTTCCGCTCTGCCCCGCAGGTGGTGGCGGGCATCAACTTTATCTTCGAACAGCTCATGACGCCTGCTCTGGGCGACACGGCCTATGGCGACGGACAGCGCCTCGTCTGCGGCGCACCCGGCGAGTACGAGGGCAGTGTGGAGGCCCACTTCCTGCCCGACGATGCCGCCGAGACGGACGCACAGTATATCGCCGGCCGCATCGAGGCGATGGTGGCCTCCGGCGAGCCGGTGCGGGACGGAGGTACCACCCGCCCGGTGCAGTACGAGGACTGCTGTGTCCTGCTGGCGGCGAGAGGCGACTTCCCGGCCTACGCCGAGGCCCTGACGGCCCGGGGCATCCCGGTCTACGCCGACGCCCGGGAGAACCTGCTGGACGCGCCCCACATCCGCCCCCTCATCGCCCTGCTGCGGGTCATCGACAACCCCGCGCAGGACATCTATCTCGCTGCCGCCATGCTGGGGCCGATGTTCGGCTTTACGGACGACGACCTCGTCCGTCTCCGGGCCGGGGCGCAGACACCCGATAAGCACACCCACATCAGCCTCTACGGCGCAGTTTTACAGGCCGTCCAGAGCGGGGCGGAGGATGATTTCACCCGCCGGGTGCAGGCGTTCTACCAGCGTCTGACGGCCCTGCGCCGGATGGCCCGGAGCGTGCCGGTGGAGGAACTGCTGGAAGAAATTTTTGTCTCCACCGGCTACCTCGCCGCCCTCGGTGCCATGGAGAACGGCCAGCGCCGCCGGGAGGACGCGCGGCGTTTCGCCTCCTTCTGCGCAGGGGCGGGCGCGGGCGGCATCTCGGCCCTCGTCCGTGCCATCGACGCGGCCACGCTGGCGGGCTCCACCGGGCAGGAGACTGCCCCCGGCGGGGCGCGGCCCGGCTGCGTCACCATCATGACCATCCACCGCTCCAAGGGCTTGCAGTTCCCGGTGGTGTTCGTGGCCGACACGGCCCGGCAGTTCAACGCCGCCGACACCCGCCAGCCTGTCCTGCTCCACCGTGTCTGCGGCGCGGGCCTCCGTCTCCGTCCCGAGGGCGGCGAGGGGGCCTATAAGACGGCGGCCTACACCGCCCTCTCCACCGTCCACGCCGCCGAGATGCGGAGCGAGCAGATGCGGCTTTTGTATGTGGCCCTCACCCGGGCGCAGGATAAGCTGATCTTGACGGTCCCGCTGGGCATTGGCCGGACGTCCAACCCCTTCGCCAAAGCCGCCGCCTTCCTCGCCGCCGGGGCGGGGGAGACCCTGAACGCTCAGGCGGGCAGCTTCGCCGACTGGCTGCGGGCGGCGCTCCTCGTCCACCCCAACGGCGGGCCTCTCCGCCGTCTGGCGGGGAACCTCGAGCTGCCCTTTGCGGACACCGGGAGCACCATCGCCCTCACAGTGCAGGCCGATGTTCTCCCGCCCGAAGAAGCCCCCGCCGAGGCGGAAGAGCCGCCCCGGCCAGAGGCCGACCCGGCCCTTGTGGAGACGCTGCGGCAGGGCTTCGGCTGGCGGTATCCGGCGGCAGCGCTGGCGGACATCCCGGCCAAGGTCAGCGTGACCAGCCTCGTCCACGCTGCTGAGCAGACCCCCCTTGAGCGCCCGGGCTTCCTCTCGAAGGACGGCCTCACCGCCGCCGAGATGGGTACGGCTCTCCATGCCTTCCTCGAGCACGCAGACTTCGGGGCGCTGGCCGCTGTGCGGGACGCAGAGGACGACGCCGTTCTGGATGCCGTCCGCGCCGAGCGGGAGCGTCAGGCGGCGGCGCAGCTCACGCCCCCCGCCATTGCCGGGAAGCCGGATGTCTATAAGATACTCCGCTTTGTGCGCAGCGAGGCGTTCCGCCGCATCTGCGGGGCAGAGGATGTGCTGCGGGAACTGGCTTTTATCACGTCGCTGCCTGCCGCCGAGGTCATGGCTGCCCAGGGCCGCGCCCTGCCCGACGGCCCTGCCGCCGACGCCGGGGTGCTGGTGCAGGGCATCGCGGACATCGTCCTCATCTACCCCGACCACCTCGAGCTTCTGGACTACAAGACGGACCGCCGCAAGACTCCTGCCGACTTCGTCCGAGCCTACCGCGCTCAGTTGGAACTCTACGCCAGGGCCATCGATAAGCGCTTCGCCCCCCGGCGGGTGACTTATAAAGGGATATATTCGCTGGAGCTGGGGGAGCTGATTGAAGTTTAAGAATATTTTTCAAATTCCCGCATAAAAATGCTTGACAGCCTCCCCGGGGTGTGGTAAAATATTCGAGTAAAGAAAGCAGCTACGGCCTGTGCCGCGCTCGCCTTGAGGGGTAAGAATCCCCGGGCTATACCCTGAACCGATTCGTCTTGTAGACCGAATCGCGCTCTTGAGTGAATTTCGCGCGGCTGTCCCGAAACTGGGGCGGCCGCGTTTTCTATGCCAAAAAACGCAACACTATGGACTATTGTTTGGAGGTGCATTCATTATCGCTACCGCTGGAAAGTCGAAGGAACTGGAGATCAACGGTCAGATCCGTGACCGTGAGGTTCGCCTGATCGGAGCCGACGGCGAGCAGAAGGGCGTGGTCAGCATTCAGGTGGCCATGCGCGCTGCTGAGGACGCCGGACTTGATCTGGTCAAGATCGCCCCGCAGGCTGTCCCGCCTGTGTGCAAGGTGCTGGATTACGGCAAGTACCGCTTTGAACAGCAGAAGAAGGAGAAGGAAGCCAAGAAGAACCAGAAGGTGGTCGAAGTCAAAGAGACCCGCCTCTCGCTCAACATTGACACCAACGACTTCAACACCAAGCTGAACCAAACGGCCAAGTTCCTGGCCGCTGGCCACAAGGTAAAGGCCTCGATCCGTTTCCGCGGCCGTGAGATGGCGCACAGCGCACTCGGTGCTGACGTGCTGAAGCGCTTTGCTGAGGCCCTGCCTCAGGCAAGCATGGATAAGCCGCCGGTCCTCGAGGGCCGCACGATGTCCATTCTGCTGATCCCGAAACCCAATAAGGACTAATTTTAGGAGGATACTAAAATGGCTAAGATGAAACTGAAGACGCACTCCGGCGCTAAGAAGCGCTTTAAGCTGACCAAGAACGGCAAGATCAAGCGCGGCCATGCATTCCGCAGCCACATCCTGACCAAGAAGACCACCAAGCTGACCCGTGGTTACCGTCAGCCCAGCTACGTTGATAAGACCAACGCAGCTACCATCAAGAGCATGCTGCCCTACGCCTAAGAGCGAGCCGCAGGCAAACACATTCTACTGAGATAACTAAAGGAGATATAAAAAATGGCACGTATTAAGGGCGCAACCATGACTCACAAACGTCGCAAGAAGATGCTGAAGCTGGCCAAGGGCTTCTACGGTTGCAAGAGCAAGCACTTTAAGATGGCTAAGCAGCAGGTCATGAAGAGCGGCAACTACGCTCTGGCTGGCCGCCGCATGAAAAAGCGCCAGTTCCGCAACCTGTGGATCTGCCGCATCAACAACGCTGTCCGTCCTCTGGGCATGAACTACTCCAGCTTCATGGCTGGCCTGAAGAAGGCTGGCATCGAGCTGAACCGCAAGATGCTCAGCGAGATGGCCATCAACGATCCCAAGAGCTTCGCAGCTCTGGTCGAGACCGTGAAGAACGCCTAATAGACCTTAGAAAAGACGCCCGCGCGTATCAAATACGCGGGCGTCCTTTTTGTATGTTTTGGTAGTTGGAGGAAAGACGGATGGAGAAGATCACCAGCCGGGAAAACGCAAAAGTCAAATACGCCTGCCGTCTGGCGTCCAGCGGGGCGTTCCGCCGGGCCGAGGGCCGCTTTCTGGCCGAGGGGCGGAAGCTCTGCCCCGAGCTTTGCCGGGGCGCAGAGCTGGAGACCCTCTTCTGCACCGAGTCGGCGCTGGAAAAATGCCCGGAGCTTTCGGAATTGCCGGGCGAACACTACCTTGTGGAAGACCATGTGGCCGATAAGCTGGCCGACGTGGGAACCCATCAGGGCGTGTTCGGCGTCTTCCGCACCCCGGTGCATACCTTAGAAGAGGTGAAGACCGGCGGGCGCTACCTCGCCCTCGAGCGGGTGCAGGACCCCGGCAACGTGGGAACGCTGCTCCGCTCTGCGGCGGCCTTCGGCTTTGACGGCGTGCTGCTCAGCGACGGCTGCGCCAGCGTCTTTGCGCCCAAGACCCTTCGGGCCTCCATGGGCGCAGCGGTGCGCATCCCCGTCATCGAGGCGGGGAAGATGCCTGAGGCCATCGCCCTGCTGCGGGAGAAGGGCATCACCTGCCTTGCCGCCGCCCTCTACCAGTCCCAGCCCCTGAGTGCGGCGGCGTCCAGCTGCCCGGACGGCGTCTGCGTCGTCATCGGCAGCGAGGGTCAGGGCCTCACGGATGAGACCATCGCTGCCTGCACCGGCACTGTCCGCATCCCCATGACCGACCGGGTCGAGAGCCTGAACGCCGGCATCGCGGGCAGCATCCTGCTCTGGCATTTCCGGGAGGAGAGTCTGTGACGCGGGCCGGGGAGGGGCAGCTGAGCCTTTTCTCGCCCGACCCGGCCCCCGACCCGCTCCTGTGCGGGCTCTGGCTGGCGGGGACGCTGGGCGCGGGCAGTCAGCGGGCCGGAGCCGTGCTGGACGCCTTCGGCGGGGCGCAGGAGGCATGGGAGGCCCGGGACACCGACGCCTTTGCCGCCGCTGCCGGACCTGCCGCCGTCCAGCGCGCCTGCCTGCCGGATAACACACCCGAGCACTACCGGGCCTTTGCGCGGCGGTGCGCGGCCCGGCGCATCCGCATCCTGCCCTATGACGACCCGGACTATCCGCTGGCCTTCTCCCGCATCTCCGATATGCCGCTGGTGCTCTACTGCACCGGCGACCCCCGCTGGCTCAATGAGCCTGCCGCTGTGGGAATGGTGGGGACCCGGAAGCCCACCGAATACGGTCTGCGGGCCGCAGAGGATATTGGGCGGGGCCTCGCCCGGGCGGGGGCCGTCATCGTGAGCGGTCTGGCCGACGGACTGGACAGTGCCGGACACCGGGCGGCGGTAGGGGAGAACTGCCCCACCATCGCGGTGATGGGCGTACCCATCGACCGGACCTACCCCGCCGCCAACCGGGAACTCCGCCGGGCCATCGAGAGGCGGGGCTGCGTCATCAGCGAGTACCCGCCCGAAAGTGAGCCGGTGGGTGCCGTGGGATTTTTGCAGCGCAACCGCCTCATCGCGGCCCTCTCCGGGGCGCTGGTGGTGGTGGAGGCCAAGGAAAAGAGCGGCACCATGTCCACCGTGGGCCACGCAGAGCGGTACGGTAAGCCGGTGTTCGCCGTGCCGGGCAGCATTTTTTCGCCCGCCTCGGCGGGGACGAATGCTCTTCTGCGGGACGGACGCGCAAAAGCGGTCTGTACAGCGGCGGATTTATTTGGTACACTGGGGCTGCAGACCGCAAGACCGGCCCCGGCACCCCGGGAGACGCCCCGGCCCCTGAGTGAAAATGAGCGGCTGGTGCTCTCCTGTCTCGGCGCAAAGGCGCAGGGCGTGGAGGAGCTGGGCGTCAAGAGCGGCCTGCCCACGGCGGCGCTGCTGGGCGTCCTGATGAAGCTCGAGCTTGCGGGCCGGGTGAGCTGTCTGCCGGGCAAACGGTATATTCTGCGCGGAGGAAGCGCAAGTTAAGAGGAATAAACCTCTCAGTCGCTGACGCGACAGCTCCCCTATCTAGGGGAGCCCTTGGCAGTCCGGCACACGGGTGTTTCTAGGGAAAATGGCGGGCTTCGCCTTTTCCCTGAGCACAGCGGCTGATGAGGATTTATATATAGGAGAAAAACTGCAATGGCAAAACTCGTCATCGTGGAGTCGCCTGCCAAGGCGAAGACCATCGGCAAATATCTGGGCAAAGACTACGAAGTTACGGCCAGCATGGGCCACATCCGCGATCTGCCCGCCTCCCAGCTGGGCATCGACATCGAGCATGACTATGCGCCGCAATACATCAGCATCAAAGGCAAGGAAAAGCTCATCAAAGAGCTGAAGAGCAAGGCCAAACACTCCGACGGTGTGCTGCTGGCGACCGACCCGGACCGTGAAGGTGAAGCCATCAGCTGGCATTTGGCCAACATCCTGGGCCTCGACCCCCACGAGCCCAACCGCGTGACCTTCGATGAGATCACCAAGAAGGGCGTGAAGGAGGGTATGGCCCACCCCCGCGCCATCAACGAAGACCTCTTCAACGCCCAGCAGGCCCGCCGTGTGCTGGACCGTCTGGTGGGCTATAAGCTGAGCCCCTTCCTGTGGCGGAAAGTCCGACGCGGCCTGTCGGCGGGCCGCGTCCAGAGCGTAGCCGTCCGCATCATCGACGACCGCGAGAAGGAGATCGAAGCCTTCAAGCCCGAGGAATACTGGAACGTGGACGCTACTCTGGGTGTGGGCCGGAAGAGCTTTACGGCCCGTCTGGCCTCCGACGACAAGGGAAAAAAGCTCCTGCCGCACTCTGAGGCCGAGGCCCGCGCCATCGAAAAGGGCCTCGAGGGGGCCGAGTACACCGTGGGCGAACTGAAAAAGGGCAAGCGCGCGAAGCAGCCCACCCCGGCCTTCATCACCAGTACCCTGCAGCAGGAGGCATCCCGCCGTCTGGGCTTCACGGCCACCCGCACCATGCGGGCTGCCCAGACGCTGTACGAAGGCGTGGACATCGCCGGCCACGGCACCATGGGCCTCATCACCTATATGCGTACCGACAGCCTCCGCATCTCCGACGAGGCTGTGGCAGCTGCCAGAGAGTACATCGCCGGGGCCTACGGCGAGAGCTATATCTGCCCCTACAAGCGCACCTGGAAGACCAAGAGCGCCACGGCAGCGCAGGACGCCCATGAGGCCATCCGTCCCTCTGTGCCGGGCCTGACCCCCGACGAGGTGGACAAGAGCATCAGCGGCGATACCGCCAAGCTCTACCGGATGATCTGGAGCCGCTTCATGGCCAGCCAGATGGCGGACTGCCAGCAGGACACCGTGTCCGTCACCGTCTATGCCGGCGGCTACCGATTCAAGGCCAGCGGCTACACGGTCACCTTCGACGGTTTCACCGCCCTGTACGAAGAGGCCACCGACGAGAAGGAAAAGAAGGAGACCAGCCTTCCTCCCCTCGAGGAGGGTCAGGTGCTCAAGCTGCGGGAGCTGAAGAGCGAGCAGAAGTTCACCCAGCCCCCCGCCCGCTACACCGAAGCCACCCTCATCAAGGCGCTGGAAGAGAACGGCATCGGCCGCCCCTCCACCTACGCCCCCATCATCACCACCATCATCGACCGCGGCTATGTGGAGCGGGAGCAGAAGAAGCTCAAGCCCACCCTGCTGGGCCGGGCCGTGGACGGCCTGATGCTGGAGCAGTTCCCCCACATCGTGGATGTGGACTTCTCGGCAGAGATGGAAAAGAACCTCGATAAGGTCGAGAGCGGCAAGACGGACTGGCACAAGACCGTGGATGACTTCTACAAGGGCTTCGCCGCCAGCCTCGAGCAGGCCGAGAAGAACATGGAAGGCAAGAAGGTCAAGGTGCCGGACGAGCCGTCCAGCGAGGTCTGCGACCTCTGCGGTCGTCCTATGGTCATCAAGGTGGGCAAGTACGGCAAGTTCCTGGCCTGCAGCGGCTTCCCCGAGTGCCGCGGCACCAAGCGCCTCGTGAAGGACACCGGCGGCATCTGCCCCAAGTGCGGCAAGGGCCGTATGCTGGAGCGCAAGAGCGCCAAGGGCCGCATCTACTACGGCTGTGAGCGCTACCCCGACTGCGACTTCATGACCTGGGATATGCCGGTGGCCGTCAAGTGCGAGAAGTGCGGCTCCACTCTGTTCCGCAAGGGCTCCAAGCTCTACTGCGCAAAAGAGGGCTGCGACTTTGAGATGCCGGTGCCGAAGAAAGACTAAATAAGGAGTAAACCTCTCAGTCTGCTTCGCAGACAGCTCCCCTACCGAGGGGAGCCCTTGGCAGGGCGGGAAAGTCTCCGCTGACTGCCTCGGGCTTGAAGTAAGATGAAAGGGATATTAAATGAGCAACTATAAAGTTACTGTTTTAGGTGCCGGTCTGGCGGGCTGCGAAGCCGCCCTCTGGCTGGCGGGCAAAGGCGTGAAGGTGGAGCTCTACGAGCAGAAACCTGCCCACTTCTCCCCGGCCCACAAGAGCGAGGGCTTCGCGGAGCTCATCTGCTCCAACAGCCTGAAAGCTGAGCGTCTGGACTCCGCCTCCGGCCTGCTGAAAGAGGAGATGCGCCGGATGGGCAGTCAGCTCCTGAACGCTGCCGAGGTGGCCCGCGTGGCCGCAGGCGGTGCGCTGGCCGTGGACCGCGACACCTTCAGCGCCGAAGTCACCCGGATGGTGGAGGCTGCGCCGAACATCACCGTTCACCGGGAGCGGGTGGAGCACATCGACGAGAGCGCGCCCATCCTCGTGGCCACCGGCCCCCTGACGGACGGTGCGCTGGCGGACGAGATCGGCCGCCTGACCGGCGATGAGCGCCTCCACTTCTACGACGCCGTGGCCCCCATCGTGACGGCGGAGAGCCTCGACTATGAGAAGGTGTTTGCCGCCTCCCGTTACGACCGGGGCGAGGCCGACTATCTCAACTGTCCCTTCAACAAGGCCGAGTACGAGGCATTCCACGCCGCGCTGGCCTCGGCGGAGCGAGCCCCGCTCCATGAGTTCGACGCGGGCGCCGAGCAGGGCGCACAGCCCGACCCCGATGCCCACGGCAAAAAAGCTGATACCGTTACGGTCTACGAGGGCTGTATGCCCATCGAGATCATGGCCGCCCGGGGTGCCGACACCATGCGGTTCGGCCCCCTGCGCCCAGTGGGCCTCATCGACCCCCGCACCGGCCACCGCCCCTGGGCCAACGTCCAGCTCCGGGCCGAAAATAAGGAGCGGACCCTGTATAACATCGTGGGTTTCCAGACAAACCTGAAATGGGGCGAGCAGAAGCGGGTGTTCAGCATGATACCCGGCCTCGAGAACGCCGAGTTTGTCCGGTACGGCGTCATGCACCGCAACACCTTCCTCGACGCACCCCGGGTGCTGAGCGCAGGGCTCTGCCTCAAAGAGCACCCCAACGTCTTCTTTGCAGGCCAGATCACCGGCTTCGAGGGCTATATGGAGAGCGCGGCCTGCGGCCTGCTGGCAGCGCGGAACATTTACGCCCGTCTCGAGGGCAAAGAGCTGCCCGCACCGCCCATCGACACCATGTGCGGTGCGCTCATCCAGTATCTCACCACCGAGAACAAACACTTCCAGCCCATGGGCGCGAACATGGGCATCCTGCCCCCGCTGCCGGAGGACCAGCGTCCCCGCGACAAGCGCCTGCGTTACATGGCTGTGGCCGAACGGGCCGTGGCCAGCTTCCAGCAGTGGCTGGATGAAAATTCTCTGTAAGATGGATAACCTCTCCGTCACGCCGCAGGCGTGACGGAGAGGTTATCCCCCAAGAAGGGAGAAAACCTATGAAGATCATCGTAGATATGATGGGTGGCGACAACGCCCCCCTGGCCGTGCTGGAAGGCGCGGCTGCTGCCGTGAAGGAATACGGCGTCCAGCTCATCGGCGTGGGCGACGAGGCCCTTGTCCGCAAGACCGCCGCCGACAACAACATCTCTCTGGACGGCATCGAGCTGGTGAACTGCACTGAGGTCATTGAGATGTGCGACGAGCCGGCCAGGGCCATCCGCACGAAGAAGGATTCCTCCATCGTCGTGGGCCTGAATATGCTCAAAGAGGGCAAAGGCGACGCCTTCGTCTCCGCCGGCAGCACCGGCGCGCTCCATGTGGGCGCAAGCCTCATCGTCCGCACCCTGCGGGGCATCAAGCGCCCGGCGCTGGCCACCATGGTGCCGGCCAAGAACAAGGCGTATCTGCTGCTGGACTGCGGCGCGAATGTCGAGTGCCGCCCCGAGATGCTGGCCGCTTTCGCTGTCATGGGCAGCTGCTATGTGAACAAGGTGGAGGGCCGCACCTCCCCCAGCGTGGCGCTGGCCAACAACGGCGCAGAGGAGAGCAAGGGTACCCCGATGCTCAAAGAAGCCCATCAGCTGCTCAAGACCATTCCGGGCATCCGCTTCGTGGGCAACATCGAGCCCCGTGATGTGCCGAACGGCGACGTGGACGTGGTCGTCTGCGACGGCTTCACCGGCAACGTCATTCTCAAGCTGACCGAGGGCGTCGCCAAGATGCTGCTGGGAATGCTGAAGGGAATGTTCCTCAAGAATCTGGGCGGCAAGCTGGCCTATCTGCTGCTGAAGGACAGCGTGTCTGACCTCAAGCACCAGATGGACAGCGAGGAGTACGGCGGCGCACCCTTCCTGGGCGCAAAGCAGCCGGTCATCAAGGCTCACGGCTCCTCCAAGGCCAAGGGCATCAAGAACGCCATCCGTCAGGCTAAAATTTGCGTGGAGAACGATCTGTGCGGCACCATGCAGGCTGCGCTGGACGAACTGAACACCACCAAGGAATAACATCGCAAAAGGGAGTAAAAAAACATGAGCCATCAGTTGGAAACAATTATTGGTTACAAGTTCAAGCACCCGGAGCTGCTGGAAACGGCGCTCACCCACACCAGCTACGCCAACGAGACCCGCCCGCCCGTCAAGCATAACGAGCGGCTTGAGTTTCTGGGCGACAGCGTGCTGCAGATCGTCTCGGCGGACTATCTGTTCCACGCCTATGCCGACCGCCCCGAGGGCGATCTGACCCGCATCCGCTCCAGCCTCGTCAGCGAGGGCGCACTGTTCCAGTTCGCTCAGGAGATCAATCTCGGCGATTACCTGCGTCTGGGCCGGGGCGAAGAGCACTGCGGCGGCCGCACCCGCCCCAGCGTCGTGTCGGACGCCTTTGAAGCCCTCATCGCCGCCCTCTACCTCGACGGCGGCATGGAGGTGGCAAAGAACTTCATCCTGCCCTTTATCACCGAGGGCAAGTACGCCGAGGCCGACTACAAGACCCGCCTGCAGGAGATCGTCCAGCAGAACCCCGAAGAGAAGCTGAGCTATGTGGTGGAGCAGGAGACCGGCCCCGACCACAACAAGCACTTTGTGGTGGCCGTCCGGTTCAACTCGGACTGCGTGGCCCGGGGCGAGGGCCGCAGCAAGAAAATGGCGGAGCAGCATGCCGCCCGCGAGGCCCTGAAGCTGTTGGGCGTCATCAAGGAAAAGTAACATGGTGTTCAAGGAACTAGAAATTCAAGGTTTCAAGAGTTTCCCCGATAAGGTCAGGATACACTTCGACGAGGGCGTCACCGGCGTCGTCGGCCCCAACGGCTCGGGCAAATCGAACCTCTCAGACGCGGTGCGGTGGGTGCTGGGCGAGACCAGCTCCCGCCAGCTTCGCGCTGCCGGAAAGATGGAGGACGTCATCTTCGGCGGCACCCGCCGCCGGGGAGCCATGGGCTTTGCCGTGGTGCGCCTGACGCTGGACAACAGCGCCCACACGCTGGACATCGACGCCGACGAAGCCGTCATCGGCCGCAAATACTACCGCTCCGGCGAGAGCGAGTACACCATCAACGGCCAGCTCTGCCGCCTCAAGGACATCTACGAGCTGCTGCTGGACACCGGCATCGGCCGGGACGGCTACTCTGTCATCGGACAGGGCCGCATCGCGGAGATCGTCGCCGCAAAAAGCAGCGAGCGCCGCGAAATTTTCGAGGAAGCCTGCGGCATCGCCAAGTACCGCTACCGCAAAAACGAGGCGGAGCGGCGTCTGGCCGCAGCGGCAGAGAACCTCGAGCGTCTGCGGGACATCCTCGACGAGCTGGAAGCCCGGGTCGGCCCGCTGGAAAAAGAGAGCGAGAAGGCCCGGCGCTTCCTCGAGCTCAGCGCCCGGCGGAAGACGCTGGAAGTCACCCTCTGGACCGACGGTGTCCACCGCGCCCGGGAGGCCGTCCGCCGTCAGGTGCGGGACTATGAGACCGCTCAGGCCGAGTATGAGCGGTTTGACCGGGAGGCCAGAGCCGCCGAGGCCGAGGCTGAGAAGATCCGTATGCAGGCACAGCAGCTGACCATTGCCGTCGAGCGCCTGAATGGGGATATTCGCAGCATCACAGAAGAGCTTTCCGGCAGCGACAGCCGAATCGCCGTGCTGGAAAACGACATCGCCCGCAACGAGGAGAGCGCTGCCGCACTGCGGGAAGACATCGCCACAGGCGAGCAGGACAGCACCGAGGCTGCCGCCGCGCTGGAACGCCACCGCGCCGTGGCCCGGTCCATGGCAGCGGCAGGGGAGAAGCTGGCCGCAGAGCTGGCCGAGCTGGACGCGGAACTCCTGCGTCTGACCAGCGAGAACAACGCCAGCGGCGCCCGCCGGGACATCCTGCGGGCTGAGGTGGCCGACCTGACGGCGAAGCGTACCGAGGCACAGGTGGCGAAAGCCGCCGCCGAAGCCGCCGCGCAGGCCGCGCAGGAGCAGCTGCCCACCCTCGCCGAGAACACTGAGGCCCTCGAGGCCCAGCGGGACGAGGCAAAGCAGGACCTTGCCGATACCATCGAGTACCGGAAGATGCTGGCCGAGAACGAAAAGCAGCTGGCAAATGTGAAGGCCGGCGTGGAGCTCAAGCTGAAAGGCCGTCGCGCCGCCCTCAATGAGGCCGATGCCGCGGAGCAGAAGCTTGGCCGTGAACTGGACGCCGCCCGCCAGCGCCTCGGCGTGCTGAAAGAGCTGGAAAAGAACATGGACGGCTACCAGAACTCGGTCAAGACGGTCATGCGGGCCGCGTCGGCCCGCCGTCTGCGGGGCATCATCGGGCCGGTGTCGTCGATTTTGAGCGTCGAGCCGGGGCGGGAAGTCGCCATCGAAACGGCATTGGGCGGTGCGCTGCAGAACATCGTGGTGGAGAACGAAGCCGCCGCCAAGGCCGGCATCGCCCTGCTCCGCAGCGAGAACGCGGGCCGCGCCACCTTTCTGCCGCTGGACACCGTCCAGCCCGGCTTTTTCCGGGGGAGTCTTTCCGGTTCGGCCCGGCTGGCGTCCAGCCTCGTCAAGGCCGACCCCCGCTATGCGAACATCGTGTCGAATCTGCTGGGCCGCATCGTGGTGGTGGACGACATCAACGAAGCCTCCCGTGTGGCCCGGGAGCTGGGCTACCACAACAAGGTGGTCACGCTGGACGGTCAGGTCATCAACGCGGGCGGCAGCTTCACCGGCGGCAGCGTCCAGCGGTCAGCGGGCCTCTTTACCCGCAAGCAGGAGATGGAAGAGCTGCGCGTCAGGGCCGCCAGGCTCCAGAAGGACTGCCTCGCGGCGCAGGACCGCACCGACGAGCTGAAAACGCAGGTGGATGCGCTGGCCGCAGAGCTGACCGCCACCGAGAGCGAGATCATTACGGCGGCCAATGACCGCATCCGCGCCGAGGCCGAACAGAAACGCCTCGAGGCGGCTGTGGAGCAGTCGGAAGCGGCGCTCGCCGGGCGTCAGGATGAGATGGAGCGGCGGAAAGCCCAGCTGGACGCCGCCCGCGCCCGTGCCGAAGACGCCGCAAAGCAGGAAGAAGCCCTTGCCGCCGACATCGAGACGCGGACGGCCGAGCTGGAACGCATCGCCGAGGGCGACGACGCCTTCCTTGCACAGCAGCGGAGCCTCGCCGAGCGTCTGAGCGCCAAGCGGATGGAGCAGCTGGCCCGTCAGAAGGACGCCGAGCTGGCCCGCAGCCAGATCGAAGCGCTGGAAAAACAGGCCAGAGACGCCGAGAGCCGCCGCGCCGTGCTGGAAGAGAGCCTTACGGCCCTCGCCGCCCGCAGCGGGGCCTGTCAGGAAGAGATAGAGGCCATCCGCCGGGCCAAGACCGACAGCACCGCGCTCATCGCGGCAAAAGAGGCCGAGATACGCGAGGCCACCGAGAAGCGCCTGCTCTGCCAGAAGGACGAGACGGAGGCACTTGCAAAAGGCCGCGCCGCCGCCGATGAGCGGGAAGAGGTGGGCCGCGAGATGGCCCGTCTGGCGGAGCGAAAAACCGCCGCCGAGGGCGAATACGACCAGATGGCCGCGAAGCTCTGGGACGAGTATCAGCTGACCCTCTCTCAGGCCGAAGAGCTCTGCGTGGAGTTCGAGAATGTGAACGTCCTCCGGGCGCAGGTGGCCGACCTGCGGGGAAAGATACGCGCTCTGGGCAACGTCAACGTCAGCGCCATCGAGGAGTATCAGGAGGTCAAGGCCCGCTACGACACCCTCCGCGCTCAGGTGGAGGACGTCGAGGGCAGCAGGAACGAGCTGACCAGAATGATCACCAGCCTGTCGGGCCAGATGAAAGACATCTTCACCGACAGCTTCCGGGCCATCAACGAGAACTTTGGCCGCGTCTTCACCGAACTGTTCGGCGGCGGCGAGGCCAGCCTTGTGCTGGAAGATGAGAGCGACGTGCTCTCCTGCGGCATCGGCATCCGGGTGGCCCCGCCGGGCAAGGTCATCAAGAATCTGGAAGCCCTGTCCGGCGGCGAGCAGGCGCTGGTGGCCATCAGCATCTATTTCGCCATCCTCGCCGTCAACCCCGCGCCCTTCTGCATCCTCGACGAGATCGAGGCCGCGCTGGATGACGCCAACGTCGTCCGCTTTGCGCAGTACCTGCGCCGGGTGAGCGACAAGACCCAGTTCATCGTCATCACCCACCGCCGCGGCACCATGGAGGCCGCCAATGTCCTCTACGGCGTCACCATGCAGGAGGACGGCGTCTCCAAACTGCTCAAACTCGATTTGGAACAGGTTGACGCGGAACTGGTTTCGTAGGTATAATAAGATGGAATTGAACCTCTCCGTCACGGCTGACGCCGTGCCACTGCCCGGGTTGCGGCACCCAGCATCCGCAGCGCTTTGCTTGCGTCTTGCTGGCCGCGGCCCCAACAGCGACTCCCTGTTTCCACCACTGGCGGCGGTCGTCGTTGTTGCTCCTAACGAGGGGAGGCCTTGGCAAAACCGAGAACTTTCCCTTTTCGCCAGAGGCTCCCCTACTAGGGGAGCTGGCGGGCGCAAGCCCGACTGAGAGGTTGTACGAAGGATAAGCTAAAAAAGAGCATAAAACCTGAAAAAGGAGAGAACCCATGGGACTCTTTGGATTTGGCAAAAAAGAAAAGGACAAAATGAAAGACGGCCTCGAAAAGACCCGCACGGGCTTTTGGGGCAACATCCTGAACACCCTCACCGGCAGCAAGATCGACGACGACCTCTACGATGAGCTGGAAGAACAGCTCATCCTCGCCGACGTGGGCGGCGACGTCGCCATGAAGCTGGTGGACGCCCTCCGCGACCGCGTGCAGGAAAAGGGCCTCAAGACCGGCGAACAGGCGGCTGACGCTCTGCGCGACATCATCGCCGACGAGATGCGCCCGGAGACCGAAATGGCGCTGGACGGCCATCCCGCCGTCATCCTTGTCATCGGCGTCAACGGCGTGGGCAAGACCACCAGCATCGCAAAGCTGGCTGACTACTACACCCGTCAGGGCAAAAATGTCATGCTGGCCGCAGGCGACACCTTCCGCGCCGCTGCCAGCGAGCAGCTGGAGATCTGGGCGGGCCGCGCCGGTGTGCCGATCGTCAAGGCCGGTGAGGGCGCAGACCCCGCCGCCGTCATCTTCGACACCGTGAAGTCTGCCACCGCCCGGGGCTATGACATGGTCATCGCCGATACGGCCGGACGTCTCCACAACAAGTCGAACCTGATGAGCGAGCTGTCCAAGATCAGCCGCAGCGTCAGGAAGGCCGCTCCCGAAGCCAGCCTCGAGACCCTGCTGGTGCTGGACGCCATCACGGGCCAGAACGCCATCAGCCAGGCGAAGGAATTCTGCAAGGCTGCTGACGCCACCGGCATCATCCTGACCAAGCTCGACGGCACGGCCAAGGGCGGCTGCGTGGTGGCCGTCAAGCAGCGCCTCGGTCTGCCGGTGCGGTTCATCGGCGTGGGCGAGGGCATCGACGACCTCATCCCCTTCACCCCGGAGGGCTTTGTGGAAGAGCTCATCCCCCGCACGGGATGGAAGCATTAAGGAGCGATCTTATGAAGATTTGTGCAGCCACCGGCAACGCCGGAAAGCTCCGCGAGCTGCGGCGCATCCTCGAGGCTCAGGGCCACGAAGTGGTCAGCCAGAAGGAGCTTGGCATCACCATCGAGCCGGACGAGACCGGCACTACCTTTGAGGCCAATGCCCTCATCAAGGCCGAGACCATCTGCAAGGCCAGCGGCCTGCCCACCATTGCCGACGATTCCGGCCTCTGCGTGGACGCGCTGGACGGCGCTCCCGGCGTCTACAGCGCCCGCTACTGCGGCCACCACGGCGACGACGAGGCCAACAACGACAAGCTCCTCGAGAACATGAAGGACGTCCCGGCGGGACAGCGCGGCGCGAAGTTCGTGGCGGCGGTCTGCTTCATCCTGCCCACCGGCCAGCACCTCACCTGCCGGGGCGAATGCCCGGGCCGCGTCGCCTTTGAGCGGCTGGCCGGGAACTACGGCTTCGGCTACGACCCGCTCTTCATCCCCGACGAGTGCGGTGTGGGCAAGACGGACAAGCGCCCCAACTCGGAGGGCCGCAGCTATGCCCAGCTGACTCCCGACGAGAAGGACGCCATCAGTCACCGCGGAAATGCGCTGGCGGAGATGGAGAAGGAGCTGCCGGAGTTTTTGGCGGAAAATTAACCTCTCCGTCATTGCTTCGCAATGCCACCTCCCCTACCGAGGGGAGGCCTTGGCATTTCGTGAAGCTTCGCCTCTTCGCCAGAGGCTCCCCTACTAGGGGAGCTGTCTGCGAAGCAGACTGAGAGGTTGTACGAAGAGAAAACTTAATAGAAAACAGAAATAAGCTGCAAATTAAAGGAGAAACTATTATGCTGACGAGCAAACAGCGCGCCATTCTGCGCGGTAAGGCAAACACCATGGACCCCGTTTTTATCGTGGGCAAGGGTGAGATCGACGAGACCATGATCCAGGGTGTGAAGGACTGCCTCGACGCCCGCGAGCTCATCAAGCTCAAGGTGCTTGAGAGCAGCATGTACAACGCCCGCGAGGCTTCTGTCAAGCTGGCCGAAGCCACCGGCGCCGACTGCGTGCAGGTCATCGGCTCCAAGTTCGTGCTCTACCTCCAGAAAAAGAAGGACAGCGCCTACGCCGACCTGCTGAAGTAATGCGTATCCTGCTTTACGGCGGCTCCTTCGACCCGCCCCACTACGGCCACCTGAACAACCTCCGCGCCGCCGCTGCCCGGGTCTGCCCGGACCGCGTGGTGGTCATGCCGGCGGGCGTCTCCCCCTTCAAGCAGGGGACATCCGCCCCCGGCCCGCTCCGGGTGGAGATGTGCGGCTGCTTTGCGGAGCTGGCCCGGGAGATGGGCTTCGGCCTCGAGGTCAGCGGCTGGGAGGTGGAGCAGGCGGAGCAGGGCCGGAAGAATTACAGCGTCCTCACGCTGGAAAAGCTGGCCCGGGAGAATCCCGGCGATGAGCTGTACCTCGCCATCGGCAGTGATATGCTGCTGAGCTTCGACGGGTGGCACCGCTGGGAGGACATCCTTCGTCTGGCCCATCTGGTGGTCACGAGCCGGAATATCGGCGACGACCCGGCTCTCCACGCCAAGGCCCGGCAGCTGGACGCTTCCGGTGCGCGCATCCTGTTCGCGCCGGTGGAGGCTCTGCCCATGGCGTCCAGCGTCCTCCGCACCCGCCTCGCCGCCGGTGAGGAATGTGAAAACGAGCTTCCGGCCTCGGTGCGCCGGGTCATCCGGCGCGAGGGGCTGTACACCAAAGGAGACGAAGTCACAAATGAATCAGAAACAGGCAAAAGAGCTTGTGCGCAGCCGGCTGAGTGACAAGCGCTATGAGCACACCCTGAACGTGAAAAAAATGGCCGTCAGGCTGGCGAAGCGCTACGGCGTCGATGAGGACAAGGCTGCGCTGGCCGCCCTGCTCCACGATTCGGCCAAGGAGATCTCCAAGGACGAGATGCGAGAACTGATGCGGCAGTATCCCCAGTACGCCGAGGGCGGGGAAGAGCGGCCTGCCTCCGTCTGGCACGGCATCTGTGCGGCCATCCTCGCCCGCACCCAGTGGGGCGTGGAGGATGAGGCCATCCTTTCCGCCATCGCCTGCCACACGGCAGGCAGGGCCGGGATGTCGAAGCTGGACAAGGTGGTCTACCTGGCCGACATGACCAGCAAAGAGCGGGACTGGCCGGGCGTTGGCAAGCTGCGGAAGCTGGAAATGAAAGACCTCGACGCCGCCATGCTGGCTGCGCTGAAACAGACCAACGATTTCGTCCTCTCCCAGGGCAAGCCGCTGGACCCCCAGTCCGCTGCCGCCTATGAAGACATCCTGGCCCATCAGAAGAAAGAATGCTGATTGCGAATCGTGGGGAAGAATGGTATACTAAAGAGTACAAAACCCTGAACAGGAGTTTTTCGGCCAACAGCCGGCTCCCCAAAACGCTTGGAAGGAATAAGATGGAATGAGTCAGACTCCGCGTCATATCAAGACAGACCGTTCACTCAACCGCCCGACGGAGCGGCGGGCCGAAAAGGCTCCTGCATCCCGGCCCGTGCAGCCTGCCCAGCCGGACTTCTTTGCAGAGGAAAAGCCCTCCCTCGCAGAGTCTCCCCGCCGCGCGGGCGGCAGCGGCGGCGCAAAGCCGCCCCGTCATTCGGCCCCTGCGGGCGGCAATGAGCCTCCCCGCCGCCGCAAAAAGAAGAAAAAGACCCCGCTCTGGCTCCCGCTGGCTGTGACGCTGGCGGTGCTGGCTGTCATCTCGGGCGTGGTGGTGTATGCCGCCGGCATGGTGAGCAGGGTGGAAGAGAATCTCCGTCCGGAGGAGGACGCCCCCTCCATCACCGAGGAGATACAGACCCTCGAGGAGTACAAGGGCGATGTGGTCAACATCCTCGTCTGCGGCATCGACTATGAAGAAGGCCGCAACTACTCCAACGACCCCACCTCCAACGACGGCATGACGGATATGATCCTCTACTGCCAGTTCGACATCAAGGGCGGCGCGCTGCGGATGCTCCAGATCCCCCGCAACAGCCTTGTGGCCACCAAGGGCCGCAAGGTGGCCCTCTCCAACGGCAAGACCTACGCCGCCACCAACTACCAGATAAACTCCGTGGCCCTCTCCAACGGCGGCAGCGTTGCCGCCCTGGCGGAGGTCATCTACGACCAGTATAAGCTGCCCATCGATTACTACGTGACGGTGGATATGCAGGCTCTGGTGGAGATGGTGGACAACTTCGGCGGCATCGAAGTCTATATCCCCCACGATATGTCCTTTGCGGGCAGCGCCCTCAAACAGGGCTACCGCAATCTGGACGGTGCATCGGCGGAGTTCTTTGTCCGCTGCCGCCACGGTCAGGGCTACTCCAACTCCGACATCGACCGCCTGAACATGCAGCGCTACTTCTACGCCGGTCTGTTCAAGCGGGTGCGCAGCATGGGCATCACCGATGTGCTCAACCAGCTGCCCCTCATCTTCAACAACTATATCCACACGGATATGGACCTGACCACCATCGCAAAGATGCTGGTGTCCTTCACCCGCATCGACAGCGCCAACATCATGCTGGCACAGACCCCCGTTTTCATGGGTGTGCCGAACGTGGGCGTGACCGATACCTTTGACGGCTACTCCTGCGTGGTGCCGGACGCCGGCTCCATCGCAGAGCTGCTCAACACCTATTTCCGCAACTATACCGGCCCGGTGAGCGCCAGCGAGCTGAACCTCGTGACCAACGACTGGCCCCACGGCACCGCCTCCACCAGCGCCAACGTCCAGTTCGTGGGCCAGCTGGATAAGGAGTCGGACGACGCCATCCTCAGCGGCGACACCGACGTGGCGGGCGCTACCACCACCGACGGTCAGCCGGCCGGACAATGATAAGGAGAAAAATCTATGGATAAGAACATCGACAGCAAGACCCTTGCCATTGAGATCGCAAAGATCCTCGACAAGAAGAAGGCTCAGGACGTGCGGGTGCTCAAGGTGGACAGCCTGACCGTCCTCACCGACTACTTCGTCATCGCCTCCGGTACCTCCACCACCCAGGTGGGATCTCTGGCCGACGAGGTGGAGTATGAGCTTTCCCAGAGTGGCATCGAGCCCCACACCACGGAGGGTTTTGACTCCAAGAACTGGGTGCTGCTGGACTATTCCAGCGTCATCGTCCACGTCTTCGTCCCCAACACCCGCACCTACTACGACCTCGAGCACCTGTGGGCCGATGGTGAGCCCATCGACATCTCGGAGTACCTGACCCCGGATAACAGTCTGTAAGAAAACAGCTCGGATGTGGAGATAACCTCTCCGTCACGGCTGACGCCGTGCCACCTCCCCTAACGAGGGGAGGCTTTGGCATTTCGGTAAACTTAATCTCTTCGCCAGAGGCTCCCCTCGATAGGGGAGCTGTCGAGCGAAGCGAGACTGAGAGGTTATCCACCGCATTGCTGAGTTTGTCATATATCATTGGTATTGTTTTAGAAAAAGTCTGGAGCTGATTACAAGAATGAAGTATGATTACAAGGCCGTGGAGGCCAAGTGGCAGAAGGTGTGGGAAGACGAAAAGACCTTCCACGTTGAGATCGACCACAAGAAGCCCAAGTTCTATGCACTGGTGGAGTTCCCGTATCCCTCGGGCGCGGGCCTGCATGTCGGCCATCCCCGCAGCTACACTGCGCTGGATGTCGTGAGCCGCAAGCGCCGCCAGAACGGTTATAACGTGCTCTACCCGATGGGCTGGGACGCTTTCGGTCTGCCCACCGAGAACTTCGCCATGAAGAACCACATCCATCCGGCCATCGTCACCAAGAAGAATGTTGACCACTTCCGGGAGCAGCTCAAGGCACTGGGCTTTTCCTTCGACTGGGACCGTGAGATCAACACCACCGACCCCGAGTATTATAAGTGGACCCAGTGGATCTTCCTGCAGCTGTACAAGAAGGGCCTCGCCTACAAGAAGGAAATGAACGTCAACTGGTGTACCGGCTGCAAGTGCGTGCTGGCAAACGAGGAAGTCGTCAACGGCGTCTGCGAGCGCTGCGGCAGCGAGGTCGTCCACCGCGTCAAGAGCCAGTGGATGTTGAAGATCACCGCCTACGCGGACAAGCTCATCGACGGTCTGGACGGTCTGGATTACATCGAGCGCGTTGCCACCCAGCAGAAGAACTGGATCGGCCGCAGCCACGGCGCAGAGGTCAACTTCGGCACCACCGCCGGCGACACCCTGACCGTCTACACCACCCGCTGCGACACCCTGTTCGGCGCTACCTACATGGTCGTCTCTCCCGAGCACGCCATGCTCAAGGAGTGGCTGGAAAAGGGCATCATCAAGAATGCCGACGCCGTCAAGGCTTATCAGGCCGAGGCTGCCCGCAAGAGCGACTTCGAGCGCAGTGAGCTGAACAAGGAAAAGACCGGCGTTCAGCTGGAAGGCGTCATGGGTATCAACCCCGTCAACGACAAGGAGATCCCCATCTTCATCTCCGACTACGTTCTGGCTACCTACGGCACCGGTGCCATCATGGCCGTGCCTGCCCACGATACCCGCGACTGGGAGTTCGCCAAGAAGTTTGGCCTGCCCATCATCGAGGTCGTCAAGGGCAACACCCCCTCTAACCTCGACGAGGCTGCCTTCACCGACGTGGCCACCGGTACGCTGGTCAACTCCGGCTTCCTCGATGGCCTGTCTGTCACCGACGCCAAGAAAAAGATGATCGAGTGGCTGGAAGCCAACGGCAAGGGCCGGGATAAGGTCAACTACAAGCTCCGCGACTGGGTGTTCAGCCGTCAGCGCTACTGGGGCGAGCCTATCCCCATGGTCAAGTGCGAGAAGTGCGGCTGGCAGCCCCTGCCCGAGAGCAGTCTGCCTCTGACCCTGCCTGACATCACCGACTTTGAGCCGGGTCCCGACGGTGAGTCTCCGCTGGCCCGCCACACCGACTGGGTCAAGACCACCTGCCCCTGCTGCGGCGGCCCCGCGACCCGCGAGACCGACACCATGCCTCAGTGGGCCGGTTCTTCCTGGTACTTCCTGCGCTATATGGACCCCCACTGCAAGGATGCCCTCGCTTCCAAAGAGGCGCTGGAATACTGGTCTCCGGTGGACTGGTACAACGGCGGCATGGAGCATACCACCCTGCATCTGCTCTACAGCCGTTTCTGGCATAAGTTCCTGTACGACATCGGCGTCGTGCCCACCGCAGAGCCTTATCAGAAGCGCACCGCCCACGGCATGATCCTGGGCCTGAACCCCCACAGCTTCGTCAACCTGCCCGCTGAGGAGCAGGAGAAGCTGCTGAAGGAGTACGGCAGCCAGAAGGCCGCCGAGAAGGCTCTGGAAGAGAAGTACGGTGAGATGGCCCGCCACCCCATCGTCAAGATGTCCAAATCTCTGGGCAATGTCATCAACCCTGACGAGGTCGTGGACCAGTACGGTGCTGACACCATGCGTCTGTACGAGATGTTCATGGGTGACTTCGAGCAGGCCGCACCCTGGCAGACCTCTGCCATCGCCGGCTGCAACCGCTTCCTCGACCGCGTGTGGGCTCTGTCCGACAAGCTGGTGGAGGGCGAGGGCTATCGTCCCCAGCTGGAGACTCTGCTGCACCAGACCATCAAGAAGGTGGGCGCTGACATCGAGGGCCTGAAGATGAACACCGCCATTGCACAGCTCATGACTCTGGTCAACGCCCTGTACGACAACGGCGGCGCTACCAGGGCCGAGTTCGAGACCGTCGTCCAGCTGCTGAACCCGTTCGCTCCCCACATGACCGAGGAGCTGTGGGAGAAGCTGGGCCACAGCCACGACGAGCAGCTGGCCTACTACCCCTGGCCCAAGTACGAGGAGGCCAAGTGTGTTGAGAGCACGGTTGAGATCGCAGTACAGGTCAACGGCAAGGTCAAGGCCCGTCTGAAGGTGGCCGCAGACATCACCTCTGAGGACGCCATCGCCGCCGCAAAGGCTGACCCGGCTGTCGCCGAGGCTCTGTCCGGCAAGACCGTGGTCAAGGAAATCTACGTCAAGGGCCGTCTGGTCAATCTGGCCGTCAAGGGCTAAACCTCTCAGTCTGCTTTCGCAGCCAGCTCCCCTAAAAAGGGGAGCCAAAGAGGAGTATGCTTTTTCGAAAAGTTTCAAAAAAACTTTCTGAAAAAGGTTGACGAACGCATGAAAATGCGCTATACTGTCTACTGTTAGTTACCATGTAACAACGAAATTCCTGCCTCACGGTCCAAGGGAGGGAATAAGATGTCGGAAATTCGTGTTAAAGAGGGCGAGTCGCTGGAGAGCGCACTGCGTCGCTTCAAGCGTAGCACTGCCCGCAGCGGTGTGCTCGCAGAGGTTCGTAAGCGCGAGGCTTACGAGAAGCCGTCTGTTAAGCGCAAGAAGAAGTCCGAAGCAGCCCGCAAGCGTAAGTTCAAGTAATTAACTGCTTGGAATCGCATTGTTGCTTTAGATTTCAAACGCGTTGCTAACGCCGATGTAGGGGAGCCTGTATTGCAGGCTCCCCTATTTTCATTGCAGGGAGAAATACTATGCTCATCACCCCCGAATATGTGTTCAAGGATGTTACCCACATCACCCCGGAGTTTCTGGCGGGCAAGGGCATCCGCGCCCTCGTGCTGGACATCGACAACACCCTGACAGCTGACCGCAGCCAGGAGCTGCCGGACGAAGTGGCCGGGTGGCTGGCTCAGATGAAGGAAGCCGGCATCGGCCTCACCATCGTCTCCAACGGTGCGGAGAAGCGCGTCCGGCCCTTCGCCGAGAAACTGGGCCTCGCGTACCTCTACCGTTCCGCCAAGCCTCTGCCCTTCGCGCTGATGGTAGCCCGCCGCCGGATGGGCGTGAAGCGGAAACAGATGGCCATGGTGGGCGACCAGCTCTACGCCGACCGGATGGCGGCGGCCCTCTACGGCATCCCGGGCCTGATGGTCATTCCCCGCGGCCCCGACCTCGGCGCGCAGGTGGTACTCAAGCGCAAGTGGGAAAAGCGCCACTGGCAGAAGTATTATGACCGGGGAGGGAAGACACTGTGAGCGAGTGTGACTGGAAAATCCGGTTCGGCACTGCCGGCACCAGCGACAGCTTCGAGGCGAAGGGCTACAAGTCCAGCCTCGACATCCCCGCCTACACGGCAGAGATGGGACTGGACGCTTTCGAGTACCAGTGCGGCCACGGCGTCCGCCTCGGGGTGGACAAGGCCGGGAAGATGGCCGCAGACGCCGCAGAGCGGGGCATCCTGTTCAGCGTCCACGCACCTTATTATATCAGTATGTCCAGCCTCGAGGAAGAAAAGCGGCTGGGCAGCGTCCGCTATCTGCTCCAGAGTGCCGAGGTCTGCCGCGCGCTGGGCGGGCGGCGCATCATCTTCCACTCGGGCAGCTGCGGCAAACAGAGCCGCGAAGCCGCCCTCGAAAAGGCGCTGGACACCATGCGCCGTGCCGTGGAAGCGCTGGACGAAGCCGGTTACGGTGATATGACTCTCTGCCCGGAGACCATGGGCAAAATCGGCCAGCTGGGTACGCTGGACGAAGTATTGGCCCTCTGCGGGGTGGACAAGCGCATCACGCCCTGCATCGACTTCGGCCACCTGAACGCCCGGACCTTGGGCGGCATCCAGTCCAGGGCCGACTACGCCGCCATCCTCGACCGGATGGGTGAGGTGCTGGGGGACGAGCGCGCCCGGCGGTTCCACGTCCACTTCTCCCGCATCGAGTTCTCTGCCGGCGGCGAGAAGCGCCACTGGACCTTTGCTGAGACCCAGTTCGGCCCGGAGCCCCAGCCCCTGATGGAGCTGCTGGCAGAGCGCCGACTCGAGCCGGTCGTCATCTGCGAGAGCGCCGGTACTCAGGCCGAGGACGCGCAGGCGATGCAGAGGATGTACGAGGCGGCGAGGGGGGAGCAACCTCTCCGTCAGCGCTGACGCGCTGCCATTGTCCGGGTTGCGGTACCCAGCATCCGCTTCGCTTTGCTTGCGTATTGCTGACCGCGGCCCCAACAACTCCTCCCTGTTTCCGCCACCGGCGGCGGTCGTCGTCGTTGCTCTACCGAGGGGAGGCTTTGGCATATCGGAAAACTTCGCCTCTTCGCCAGAGGCTCCCCTACCAGGGGAGCTGTCTGCGGAGCAGACTGAGAGGTTGTACGAAGGAAAACTTACCTTGTGTTCCACACTTTTTGTCATTTTCATCGTCTTTTTTACCGAAACCCCTTGCCAAATGGCGCGGGATTGGGTAAAATAAATAGAGATATGCGTAATGCATCTGAGACATTAAACTAATGGAGGAATTCCTATGATTTCTGCAGGCGAGTTTCGCAATGGCGTGACCTTTGAGCAGGACGGCCAGGTTCTTCAGGTCGTTGAGTTCCAGCACGTCAAGCCCGGCAAGGGCGCTGCCTTTGTCCGCACCAAGACCAAGAACGTCATCACCGGCTCTGTGGTCGAGACCAGCTACAACCCGACCGCTAAGTTCCCTCAGGCTTTCATCGAGCGTAAGGACGTGACCTACAGCTATGAGGATGGCGATCTGTACCACTTCATGGACAACGAGACTTACGATGACATCCCCGTCAACGCAAGCGACGTCCCCGATAACTTCAAGTTCTGCAAAGAGAACGAGCTGTGCAAGCTGCTGAGCTACAAGGGCAAGGTCTTCAGCGTCGAGATCCCCAACTTCATCGAGCTGGAAGTCACCCAGACCGAGCCGGGTGTCAAGGGCAACACCGCCACCAACACCCTGAAGCCCGCTACCGTCGAGACCGGTGCTGAGATCCGCGTCCCCCTGTTCATCAACGAGGGCGACCACATCCGCATCGATACCCGCACCGGCGAGTATATGGAGCGCGTCTGATTTTCTGACGACGATAAGACCGGGCAGCGGGCGACCGTTTGCCCGGTTTTTTCTTAAAAAGAAGAGCTGTTTTGCGATAGGAGGTATTCCCTATGAAGGAAAAAGCTGCATACCTGAAGGGCCTGATCGATGGCCTCGGCATTGATGAGAACACCAAAGAAGGCAAGGTCATCAAGGCCATGAGCGAGCTGCTGAGTGAGATGGCAGAGGCCGTGGACGGCATCGACGAGGATGTCACCCACGCCTACGACCAGATCAACGACCTGAGCGAAGAGCTGGAAGACCTTGAAGCAGACCTGTACGAAGACGAAGATGCCGAGGACGAAGAGGACGACTCCGACGACTCCGACGACTCCGACGACGAGACCGAAGCAGACGACGATGACGACAACGCCGATGTGGCCGGTGAGCCTTATTATGAGGTGGCCTGCCCTGCCTGCGGCAAGACCGTCTACGTGAGCGAGGACGACCTGGACGCCGGCGAGGCCATCTGCCCCAGCTGCAAGGTGGCTTTCGAGGTGGCTCTGGAAGACCCCGAGGACGACGAGGCCGCTGAGAACGACGGCCCCGTGCAGTACGAAGTGACCTGCCCCGCCTGCGGCGCCACCTCTGTGGTGGACGAAGAGGCCCTGCTGGACGGCGACCCTGTCTGCCCCAGCTGCGGCAAGCCGCTGGACTTTGAGGTAACGGAGGAGTAATTCTCCGCCTCCCGAAAGCACAAGACAAAAAGCGCCCCCGGAACTCAGATTCGAGTTCCGGGGGCGCTTTGCTCTTTATAAGGTACGGAGAAGCGGCTTACATCTTCTCAGGGACGTTGATCTTGAACATGGTGAGCACGTTGAAGATGACGTTCTTGACTCCGATGCAGAGGGCCAGACGGGCCTGCTGGACGGCGGGGTCTGCGCCCTGGATGCGGCAGCTGCCGTAGAAGCGGTGGAAGGCGCTGGCCAAGTCGATGACGAAGCGGTTGATGCGGCTGGGGTCGTACTTCTCGGCGGCCATGACGATCTCCTGCGGGAAGGCGGCCAGCATCCGGATGAGGTCCATCTCGGAAGGCTCGGTCAGCAGGGTGGCGTCGATGCTCTCAGCACCTGCGAAGGCCACGCCCTCGCTCTCCATCTTCTTGAGGATGGAGCAGATGCGGGCGTGAGCGTACTGGACGTAGTAGACCGGGTTGTCGTTGTCGGTCTTGACGGCCTGGTCCAGGTCGAAGTCGATGCCGCTGCCGGCGTCGTGCATATTGAACAGGAAGCGTGCGCTGTCGATGGGGACTTCTTCCAGCAGGTCGGTCAGGGTGATGGCGTTGCCGGTGCGCTTGGACATCCGGACAGGCTGACCGTCACGCATCAGGTTGACCATCTGCATCAGCACGACGTCCAGATCCTCGCCGTGGAGACCGATGGCGTCCATAGCACCCTTCATGCGGGCGACGTGGCCGTGGTGGTCAGCGCCCCAGACGTCGATGGCCTTGGCGAAGCCGCGGGTGGCCAGCTTGTTGTAGTGGTAGGCGATGTCGGCGGCAAAGTAGGTGGGGATGCCGTTGGCACGGACGAGGACTTCGTCCTTGGCCTCCTCCTCGGTGCCGTCGTCGGTCTTCTTCTTGTTGACGGTGCCGTACTTGGCAGCGTACTGTGCGCTGCGGTACATGATGGCACCGTCCTCGGCCTTGTAGCAGGCACCCAGCTCCAGCAGCTTGTCCACCACGGCCAGCACAGCACCGGACTCGTGGAGGGTGCTCTCGTGGAACCAGACATCGTAGTCGATGCGGTACTTGCCCAGGTCGCGCTTGAGGGCGGCGATGTTCTTGGGCAGGGCGTAGGCAACGAGGGCGTCCTTCAGAGCTGCGAAAGCCTCGCTCTCGAAGAGGGTCTCCTCGTCCATGCCTTTGCAGGAGGCAACGTATTTGTCGCCGTTCAGCTCAGCGAACTCACCGGCCAGCACCTTGATGTCGCCGCCCTGATAGCACTCGGCGGGCAGGGGATAAGCCTCCTCGCCGCAGTACTTCTGCAGGTAGCGGACAGCGAGGCTCTTGCCGAACTTCTGGATCTGGTTGCCTGCGTCGTTGATATAGAACTCACGGGTCACGTCGTAGCCGGACCAGTCGAGGACAGCGGCCAGACAGTCACCCAGAGCGCCGCCGCGGGCATTGCCCATGTGCATGGGGCCGGTGGGGTTGGCGGAGACGAACTCCACGTTGTACTTGGCACCTTTGCCGTGGTCGGTGCGGCCATACTCCTTGTTGGAGCAGGCACCCAGCACGACGCCGGCCCAGAAGGAGGGGGCGAGGAACAGGTTGATGAAGCCGGGACCGGCCACCTCGACCTTGGCGAAGACGCCGCCGTCCAGTGCGGGCAGGTGGGCGATGAGAGCGTCGGCGATCATCTTCGGGGCCTTGCGCCAGGTGCGCGCGCCGGCCATGGCGATGTTGGAGGCGATGTCGCCGTTCTTGACGTCGGCGGGGATCTCTACGATGAAGGCGGGCAGCTCGGCCTCGGGCAGGGTGCCGTCGGCCATCGCAGCCTTGGCGGCGGCGGTCAGCAGGGCGCGGGCCTCGTCCAGCGCGGTCTGCCGGGGGTTGTAGTTCTGGTAGGTCTTTTCAAAGTCGGTCATTTCAAGTGTCCTTTCGTGTTTGAGTGCGAAGCCCGCTTGCCGCAGGAGCCGCAGGCAAAAAACAATGAGAAGTCAGTTGACGTGCTGTACCGTCATTTCCAGCGTGTTGCGGCTGACGATGCGGGCGTCGTCGGCGTCCAGCAGGTAGCTGAACGCCGCGCTGCCGCCCTTCTCGGTCAGCTTGCAGTCGATGCCGTCGCCGGTGACGCCCAGAGTGAGGGAGCCCACCTCCGTCTCGTAGTGGCAGAGATTGCGGCGGTCCCGCTCGATGAGAAGCTGGCTGTTGGCCCGCCCGAACCGGAGCAGGGCCACTCGGCTGCCGTCCTCGGCGATCTTGATAGTAGTGGTGCAGCCCTCGAAGCCGATGGTCTGCGTCTCCTTATAAGAGATGTAGTAGCTTCCGTTCTTTTTGGTAAAGCTGCCCCGGGTCATCAGCTCGATGTGGTCGCGGTCTTCCTCGCGGATGACGCCCTCATTGTCGAACTGGTCGATGGAGCTCTTGATGCGGATGATGTAGTTTTCCAGTGGTTTGCTCACAGTTTTGCGTCCTTATCAATATTTATCAATGGCGATCTGGTCGATGAGCCCGCCCTTGTACTCCCCGAGGAAGAGGTCGGCGGTCTGGGCGAAGCTGTCCGGCACGTCGCTGACGTAGAAGTGGGCCTCGCCCTTTTCGTGATTTCCCTTCAGCCCATGCTCGCTGAGCGTCCGCTCCAGATGGTGGGCGGCGGTCTGGGCCGGGTCCACGAGGGTGACGTTCCTGCCCATGTACCAGCCTATCATCTCTTTGATGAGGGGGTAGTGGGTGCAGCCGAGGATGAGGGTGTCCACCCCGGCCTCCCGCACCTCGGCCAGATACTGGGCGATGACCAGACGGGTCACCTGCTGCTTGTCGAGGGCGCTGTGGTCCACATAGCCGGCCTCCACGAGAGGCACGAAGAGGGGGCAGGGCCGGGCCGTGATCTCCACACCGGGAACGAGCTTGCGCAGGACGGTCTCATAGCTGCGGGAGCGGATGGTGGCCGCCGTGCCGATGACGCCGATGCGGCGGTTCCGGGTGACGAAAGCGGCCTCCCGGGCCGCAGCGTCCACGACGCCCAGATAGGGGACAGGGAGCTTTGCGGCCTCGGCGGCGGGGTAGATGCTGGACACCGTGCCGCAGGCGGCCATGATGCACTTGACATCCTTCGAGAGCAGGAATGCGATGTCCTGCCGTGCATACTGCAGAATAGTCTCAGGGCTGCGGCTGCCGTAGGGGACGCGGCCGGTATCGCCGAAGTAGACGATATTCTCGTTGGGGAGGCGCTTGCGCAGCTCCCGCACGCCGGTCAGACCGCCAAGGCCGCTGTCGAATACGCCGATGGGACGGTTATCCATGCTGCTTTTCCGTCCTTTCCAGAGCCAGAGCGATGAGGCGGTCGATGAGGGCAGGCACGGGGATGCCCTCATGCTCCATCAGCTTGGGGTACATACTGATGGGGGTGAAACCGGGGAAGGTGTTGATCTCGTTGATGAGGACGCGGCCGGTGTCCTTCTCCACAAAGAAGTCGCAACGGGCCAGACCCTCGCAGCCCAGCGCTGTGTAGGCCATGGCGGCGTAGGTCTTCACCTCATCCAGCTTTTCCTCAGGCAGTTTGGCCGGAATGACCACCTGACTGACGCCGTTCTTGTACTTGTCGTCGTAGGTGTAGAACTCGGCACCGGCCAAGATCTCGCCCGGGCGGGTGGAGACGGCGGGGTCGGAGCCGATGACGGCGCACTCCACTTCGTGGCCGTCCACGAAGGCCTCGAACACCACCTTGCGGTCGTTGGCGAGGGCCAGCCGGATGGCGGCCTTCAGTTCATCGCGGTCATGGGCCTTGGTGATGCCCACGCTGGAACCGGCGTTGGCGGGCTTGACGAAGATGGGCCAGCCCAGCTTTGCGATGGCACCGTCGCAGACGCCGTCGGGGTCAGACTCGATCTCCCAGCGGGTGGCGGAGAGCCACCTGGTGTGAGGGATGCCGGAGGCGTCGAACATGGCGTTGGCGACTGCCTTGTCCATGCAGACCGCGCTGGCCAGAACGCCGCAGCCTACGTAGGGGATGCCGGCCAGCTCCAGCAGGCCCTGCACCGTGCCGTCCTCGCCCCACAGGCCGTGGAGCACGGGGATGACCACGTCCACATGGACCTTCTCCACCTGCCCGGCGGGGGTGAAGAGGATGAGGCCGTGGTCGGCACGGTCGGGGCTGAGCACGCAGGGCATATTGCCCGGCAGCTCTTCCCAGCTGCCGTCGGCCATCTGGGCCGAGTCGGCCTCGGTGTAGAGCCAGCGGCCCTCCTTGGTGATGCCGATGGTCAGCAGCTCGTACCGCTGGCGGTCGAGCTGGTCCACGAAGGTGCCGGCGGACACGCGGCTGACCTCGTGCTCGCTGGACATTCCGCCGAACAGGACGACCACGCTCATTTTATGTTCAGAATCGGATAACATAATCGATCTCTCCTGATTTCAGGGCCGCTGCGCGCGGCAGACAGCCCGAAGTTTTGTCTACATACATAGATATACTTATTATATAATATTTATGTCCGGGATGCAAGCGGTGTCACGCAGTCGGGCGAAGAGAAAGAAAACACAAAAAACCTGAAAAAACGCAGATTTCCCGCTTGACGAATGGAAAAAGACGTGATACAATGGTAACACCTCTTTTGCGGGGTTATTAAGTGCGCCTGTCGAACGGGTGCTCCCGCAAGCCGAGGGAGGTTCAAAACAACCGTTATAATGGAGGTGTCAACAAATGACCGTTAAAATCACTCTGGCCTGCACCGAGTGCAAGCAGCGCAACTACAACACCACGAAGAACAAGAAGAACAACCCCGATCGTCTCGAGATGAAGAAGTACTGCCGCTTCTGCAAGAAGCACACCGTTCATCGCGAAACCAAGTAAGAAAGGCGGACAACATCATGGCAGACAAAACCGAGAAAAAGCCGGGCTTTGTGGCCAGAATGAAGGCCGCCGTGAAGGGTTTTGCCGCAAATGCGGCAAAGTTCTTCCGCGACACGAAGAGCGAGCTGAAAAAGGTCGTGTGGCCGTCTAAGGCGGACATCAAGACCAACACCGTCGTGGTGCTCGTGACTGTGGCGATCGCCGCCGTCGTGATGATTGCACTGGACGCCATCTTCGGTGGCATCCTGGGCCTTATCATCGGCGCTTGAATCATCTTGAAACGGAGGGTCAACCAGAATGGAAGAGCAGTCCAATGAGGCGCTTTGGTATGTCGTGCATACCTATTCCGGCTACGAGAATAAAGTGGCAACGGACTTACAGACCATGGTGGAGAACCGCCGCCTGCAGGATCTGATCTGCGACATCAAGGTCCCGACCGAGATGGTCCCCGAGATCAAGGACGGCAAGGAGCGTATGGTGGAGCACAAGCTGTTCCCCGGCTACGTTCTGGTCAAGATGGTCATGAACGACGATACCTGGTATGTCGTGCGCAATACGCGCGGCTGCACCGGTTTCGTCGGCCCTGCCTCGAAGCCTGTCCCCCTGACCGCTGAGGAAGTGGAGAAGATGGGCGTCGAGAAGGCGGCTCCGCTGACCGTCGATTTCAACGTCGGCGATACCGTGCAGATCACCGCCGGCCCCCTGGAAGGCTTTATGGGCCTTGTGGAGGGCATCGATACCGAGAGCTTCAAAGTCAAGCTCAAGGTCAATATGTTCGGCCGCGAGACGCCCGCAGAAGTGGACATCGCGCAGGTCGAGCTGCCGTAACCAACCGGCATCCGTTCTACCAAGGTAAGACCGCAGTGCGGTTCTTATAGAGCGTGTACACCGCGTACGCGCTCGTGGGAGGCGCGGAGACACCGCGCCGCAACTCACCACAGATTTTTGGAGGTGCATTTACTATGGCACAGAAAGTTACTGGCTACATTAAGCTGCAGATCGAGGCCGGCAAGGCGACTCCGGCTCCCCCTGTTGGCCCTGCTCTGGGTCAGAAGGGCGTCAACATCATGGCCTTCACCAAGGAGTTCAACGAGCGTACCAAGAACCAGATGGGTTATGTCATCCCCGTCGTCATCACCGTCTACGCTGACCGCTCCTTCAGCTTCATCACCAAGACTCCTCCGGCAGCCGTTCTGATCAAGAAGGCCGCTGGCATCAACACCGCTTCCGGCAAGCCCAATAAGGAAAAGGTCGCTACTCTGACCGCCGCTCAGGTGGAAGAGATCGCTAAGACCAAGATGCCCGACCTGAACGCTGCTTCTCTGGAAGCTGCCTGCAGCATGGTCCGCGGCACCTGCCGTTCCATGGGCGTCGTCGTCGAGGGCTGAGACATAAACAGTGGGAGGGCATAACACTGCCCGCATGACCACACAGGAGGATATACAATGAAACATGGCAAGCACTATGTCGACGCTGCAAAGCTGGTCGATTCTACTAAACTGTACGAAGTGAACGAGGCTCTGGAGCTGGCCTGCAAGACCGCTTCCGCCAAGTTCGACGAGACCGTCGAGCTGCACGTCCGTCTGGGCGTTGATGGCCGTCACGCTGACCAGCAGGTCCGCGGCGCTGTCGTTCTGCCCAACGGCACCGGCAAGACCGTCCGCGTCTGCGCCATTGCTAAGGGCGCTGCCGCCGCTGCTGCTGAGGCAGCCGGCGCTGACATCGTCGGTGATGACGAGCTGATCGCAAAGATCGCCGGCGGCTTCATGGACTTCGACGTTGTCGTCACCACCCCCGACATGATGGGCCGCGTTGGCCGTCTCGGTAAGGTCCTGGGCCCCCGCGGCCTGATGCCCAACCCCAAGGCCGGCACTGTCGCTCCCGATCTGGGCAAGGCAGTTTCTGAGGCCAAGGCTGGTAAGATCGAGTACCGTCTGGACAAGCAGAACATCATCCATGTCCCCGTGGGCAAGGCTTCCTTCGGTGCAGAGAAGCTGTACAGCAACCTGGATACCGTCATGAGCGCCATTGCAAAGGCAAAGCCCGCCGCTGCAAAGGGCACTTACTTCAAGAGCGCTACCATCGCTACCACCATGGGCCCTGGCATCCGTCTCAACACCCTGAAGTACGGTGTCTGATTTTTGAATTGAAGAAATAACCTCTCAGTCTCGCTATCGCTCGACAAGGCCGGGTTGCGGCACCCAGCATCCGCAGCACTTCGTTTGCGTCTTGCTGGCCGCTGCCCCAACAACGACTCCCTGTTTCCGCCACTGGCGGCGGTCGTCGTTGTTGCCCCTACTGAGGGGAGCCTCTGGCGAAGAGATTGGGCTTTGCGGTATGCCAAGGCCTCTCCTCGATAGGAGAGGTGGCAATGCGAAGCATTGACGGAGAGGTTTTTTAAGAAATTTCAAAAAAGCACTTGACAACTCCGCGCGTTTGCGGTAAAATAATCATGCTGTTTTTGAGACAGCAGGTGCTGGAGTCCAGCGTAAGGCTATGCCGCCTGCCGAGAAACGTGCGTAAAGTTGCTTTATGCCTCTTTCTCGGACTGTATGCGGGAAAGAGGCTTTTTTCGTTGCTCACCAGCTTTCGATATAAGTTTTTGAAACGAGGTGAAACCGAATGCCCAGTGCAAAGATTCTTTCTGAGAAGCAGGCTTACGTCGCTGATCTGAAGGCAAAGTTTGAGAGTGCGGTTTCCGGCTGCGTCGTCGCTTACGGCGGCATCAACGTCGAGAACGACACCAAGCTCCGTAAGGAGCTGCGTGAGGCAGGCGTCGATTACATGGTCGTGAAGAACACCATGCTGCGTCTGGCTGTCAAGGGCACTTCTCTGGAGACCCTGGCTGAGCAGTTCAAGGGCGATACCGCTATCGCTTTTGCTCACGAGGAAGACCCCATGTCCGCTGCCCGCATCCTGTGCAAGTACCAGGACGGCGATAAGTCCAAGAAGTTCGTCGTGAAGGCTGGCTTCATGGAAGGCAAGGTCATGGACGCTGCCGAGACCAACGCCATCGCAAAGCTGCCCAACCGCGAAGGCATGCTGTCCATGTTTGCAGGCGCCCTCACCAGCACTCTGTCTGGTCTGGCCGTTGCAATGCAGGCTTATGCCGACAAGCAGGAGGAGCCCGCTGCCTGATGGCCGCGTGACCGCTGCTTAAAAATCATCTGAAATCAACAAACAAACCATTTATATTGGAGGGTTACTACTATGGCTTCTGAGAAGATTACTGCCATCATCGACTCCGTCAAGGAGCTGTCCGTTCTGGAGCTGAAGGAGCTCATCGACGCATACTGCGAAGAGTTCGGCGTTTCTGCTGTTGCTGCTGCTGCTCCCGCTGCTGCTGGCGCTGCTGCTGCCGCTGAGGAAGAGAAGACCGAGTTCGACGTCATCCTGGTCGAGGCTGGCGCTGGCAAGATGGGCGTCATCAAGCTGGTCAAGGAGATCACCGGTCTGGGCCTGAAGGAGGCTAAGGCTATCGTTGACGGCGCTCCCAAGGCTGTCAAGGAGAAGGCTTCCAAGGCTGAGGCTGAGGACATCAAGAAGAAGCTGGAGGATGCCGGCGCTAAGGTTGAGGTTAAGTAATTTAACCCTCTTAAAGCTAGCTTCTTGAATTTCGATTCTTGAACAAAGAGGCGCTCTCGCTGCAAAGCGGGGGCGTCTTTTTTGTGCTTGACAAACCTTGTGCTGATGTGCTATTTTATAGATGTTAGCTGACCCTTCTGCTGACGGATCTTGTGGAGCACCACAGTGCAGAAGGGGAGAGAAGCTTTAATGCCGACCGTCTGGGCAGCCTTGCGTCGTGGTGCGCAAAGCTGCCCTTTTTGTTTAAGGAGGATGCTGAATATGAAGTCTGACATCGAGATCGCACAGGAAGCCAAAATGAAGCCCATCGCCGACATCGCCGCCAGTTTGGGCCTCGCCGACGAGGACGTGATTCCCTATGGCCGCTATAAGGCCAAGGTAAACCACCGCCTCATCCATAAGGCATCGAAGCAGGGCAAGCTCATCCTCGTCACGGCCATCAGCCCCACCCCTGCCGGTGAGGGCAAGACGACCACCAGCGTGGGTCTGGCCGACGCCATGAACGCCATAGGCAAAAAGACCATGCTCTGCCTCCGTGAACCCTCCCTCGGCCCTGTCTTCGGCATGAAGGGCGGCGCAGCCGGCGGCGGCTACGCACAGGTGGTGCCGATGGAGGACATCAACCTCCACTTCACCGGCGACATCCACGCCATCGGTACCGCCAACAACCTGCTGGCGGCCATGATCGACAACAGCATCCAGCAGGGCAACCCCCTGAACATCGACCCCCGCCGCATCACCTGGAAGCGCTGCATGGACATGAACGACCGTCAGCTCCGCTTTATCGTGGACGGCCTGGGCGGCAAGGCCAACGGCACTCCCCGCGAGGACGGCTTCGACATCACCGTCGCCAGCGAGATCATGGCCATCTTCTGCCTCGCCACCAGCATCTCCGATTTGAAAGAGCGCCTCTCTAAGATCGTCTGCGCCTACACCTACGACGGCAAGCCCGTCACGGCTGGGGACATCGGCGCAGCCGGTGCCATGACCGCCCTGCTGAAGGATGCCCTCGACCCGAACCTGGTCCAGACCCTCGAGAACAACCCCGCCATCATCCACGGCGGTCCCTTCGCCAACATCGCCCACGGCTGCAACAGCGTCATGGCCACCAAGCTCAGCCTCTCGCTGGCCGACTACGTCATCACCGAGGCCGGCTTCGGCGCAGACCTGGGCGCAGAGAAGTTCCTGGACATCAAGTGCCGCTATGCGGGCATCGCACCCAGCGCCTGCGTGCTGGTGGCGACCCTCCGGGCTCTCAAGAGCCACGGAGGCGTAGCCAAGGCCGACCTGAACACTCCCAACCTCGAGGCTGTCAAGAAGGGCGCAGCCAACCTCGTCCGCCACATCGACAACATGAAGAACGGCTTCGGCCTGCCCGTCGTGGTGGCCATCAACGCCTTCCCGACCGATACCGCCGAAGAGCAGGCTTACGTCGAGCAGGTCTGTGCCGAGCAGGGCGTCCCCTGCGTCCTGAGCGAGGTCTTCGCCAAGGGCGGCGAGGGCGGCAAGGCTCTGGCCGAGAAGGTGCTGGACATCATGGAGGACCGTCCCATCCGCTACACCTACCCGCTGGAAATGCCTCTCAAGGACAAGATCAACGCCATCGCCACCAAGATCTACCGCGCCGACGGCGTGAACTACAGTGCCGCCGCCAGCAAGACTCTGGCCGAGCTTACCGAGCTGGGTTACGGCGACCTGCCCGTCTGCATCGCCAAGACCCAGTACAGCTTCAGCGATAATGCCAAGCTGACCGGTGCGCCCACCGGCTTCACGATGGAGGTGCGCGAGGTGCGTCTGGCCGCAGGCGCCGGCTTCGTGGTGGTCATCTGCGGCAGCATCATGACCATGCCCGGCCTGCCCAAGAAGCCCGCTGCTGTGGGCATTGATGTGGACGCCGACGGCAAGATCACCGGCCTGTTCTAAACGAAAATTCGTTCCAGTTTTGCCCCTGCTGTCCCTCGGGACGGCGGGGGCTTTTTGTTATATGTTCCAAAAAGTTAGATGCTATTTGTGCATTCTGCCCCGAAATTGTGTACGAAGCGTGTGAAATCTGAGAAAAAAGTCTCCCTGCGGTTTACAAAAGTGTAACAAAATGGTATACTTTACAGCAGTGAATGAAAGCTGAAAGGATGAGTCAAACGTGGAATGTGCGCCGCACCGGATCTGGAAAAAACTGATGGCCCTTGTGTTGTCGCTCGTGCTGATGGCAGTGATGCTGCCGGGAGCGCTGGCGGTGGACCTCAACGTGGACGCAGGATTTTACTTCAAGCAGAGCCGGGGCGGCACCTGTACGCTGGCCTCCGCCGCCATGATGCTCCGCCGCCGCGCTTTTCTGGACGGCCTGACCGACTGGACGGACGTGACCGAAAACAGCGTCCGCGGCAGTGCGTGGGCAGGGGGCCTCTCCCACAGTTTCAACTATAATGCGATGCAGGTGGGCTACTCCACGCTGCCGTCCAACAATGAGGAGAAGAAGGCAGTGCTCATCCAGCTGCTGGCAGAGCACCCCGAGGGCATCGTCCTCTACGACCGCCGCCAGCCCCACGCCGTTCTCCTGACGGACTACACCGACGGCGTGTTCTACTGCTCCGACCCCGCCGGCAGCGTCTCCTCGGGCCGTGTGCCGATCTCGGCAGCCAGCATCTCCATCGCAGGTGCCTCCTGCTACTGGTACATATCTTCCGACCATAACAGCGCCGTCGCGACGCTGGACAGCCTCCGTCTGGAAGGAATGCGCTACCCGGTCAACATCCGCACCGGCAAGGGTATGAGCGTGAGCGGCACTGCCGCCAGCGCATCGGGTGCTGTGCTGAGCAGCGTGGAAGCGGCGATCCTCGACGCCAACGACCAGCCTGTTCAGAGCGCTGAGGCCTCGCCCAATGTGTCCAGCTGGTCTCTGAAGAACTTCGACAGCCAGCTCCGTTTCGGTGAACTGCCCGAAGGCAGCTACACTTACATGGTCGTGCTGACCGACTCCAACGGCCAGACGCTCTGCTTCATGAGCGACTTCACCGTATCTGGCAGCGCCAGCAGTACCGCGACCTACTGGACGGTGCAGGACCCCTCCGGCACGAAGCTGGGTCAGCTCGTTCAGGAGACCGAAGAGGCGGTGGCTGAGGCAGTCGAGAGTGAAGCTGAGGCTGTAACCGAGACGAAGAAAGGGATGTGGAGCTGGCTTCTGGGCTGAGCTTCCCCAAAATAAAAAGACACAGGGTGGTCGGCAATGCTGACCACCCTGTTTTTGTGTCATCGGCAGAGCTGCGTCCCCGGGAAATAGTGGGTGAGGATGGCTTCGTAGGTCCAGCCCTGCTCGGCCAGCGCTTTTGCACCCCACTGGCTCAGGCCCACGCCGTGGCCGTAGCCTTTTGTCGTGATGAGGAAGCTGCCGTCCTGATACCGGATTGTGAAGCAGGCGCTCCGCAGCCCCAGAGCCCGCCGGAGGGCCGTGCCGGAGACGGCCTGGCCGCAGACGGGCAGAGAGGCCGCATAGCCCGAAGCTGTCAGGGTCGTCTCACCGAACCAGCGTTCCGGCGCGGCAGAGTCGGCGGCGATGCCCAGTCCCGAGGAAAGAAGCTGCTGTACCTGCGGGGCAGAAAGGGTGAGGGTGACTTCGTAGTTGTCGGCGGAGAGGTCGGTGCTGCTGTCCACTGGGACGAGGTAGGGAAGGGCGCTGCCCCAGACGTTCTCGCTGGCCTCGGTACGGCCATTGGAGATGGCAAAATAGCTCGTCCCTGCCGCCGCACCGTCATAGCAGAGGACATCGCTGAGGACGGCGTCCGCAAGGGCCGAGAGGCGGGCATAGTTGGCCTCGTAGTTGGTCCCCCAGTAGCTGTGGAGGACGGCGTCGGTTAGATAGCCCTGCCGCCGCGCCGGGTCGGCAGAGAGCCAGCTGCCGTTGGCTGCAGAGGCGTGGTCGCGGCAGTAGAGCGCGTAGCTGTGGGCCGCGACGATTTGCGCCTTGAGGGCCTCGTCCGGCCATGTGAGGGGCATTTCAGCCGCGGCGGCCCCGATGAGATAGTCCCGCTTCGGCACCTGCTGCACCTCGCCGGTGCTCAGGTCTTCGATGAAAAAGACGTCTGCGTCGCCCTCGAAAGCGGCAGGCGCGGCTTCCGATACGGCGGAGGTGCTGGACGCCGGGGCAGGGGGAACGGCTGCCCTGCGGCTCAGCACGGCCCGGGCCAGCCGGTAGCCTGCCAGCGGCAGGGCGCTGCCCAGCACGAGGAGCAGGGCGCAGAGGAGCAGAAAGGCTTTTTTCATGGGGCATATCTCCCTCCCGGACAGACTTTTGGACTCAGTATACCGGCCTCCGTCGGCAAAAAAGCGCACAAGAAGGGGATGCCTTGCATTTTTGCCCAAAACGCGCTATCATACACTTGTGATAATTTCCCCGAAAAGGGGATAAAGAGTTGAGGATTACAGATGAACTTTTTTATCATGGTTTCGCTTATCCTGAGTGTGCTGCTGGGCATTTTCCGGGGCATCGACCTGGCCCTTCTCACCGACGCGGAAACGGGCCTCTGCATCGTCGGCTCGGTCTGGCTGCGGTACGGTGCGCTGGCCGTGGCCGTCGGTGCCGCTGTGGCGGCGGGCCGCGGCGGTCAGCCGAAGCCTGACGCGCTGCGGGGACACTGCACGCCTTCCGGCGTCGTGGCACTGGCGGCAGCGGTCTGCTATGGTGAGGCCGCTGTGCTGCGCATCCTCTGGATGCACAGCAGCGTGGTGATGCTCCTGCGCGCAGTGCTGGAGGCGCTGTGCGCGTTCTGGATGATCGGTCTCGGTCTGAGCTGGCTGCGGAGGGGTTGGAAGAACCCCACCCGCAGCCTGACGCCCGCCGTGCTGGGCAGCGTCATCTTTTACTGGTGCGTGCTGGCCCGCTTTATGGAGAACAGCTCCAGCTGGCACCGGGTGGCCCCCACGGCGATGGTCTGGCAGCTGCTGGCGGGGCTGGTGTTCCTCTCGGCGCTGGCCCGGGCGCTCTACCTGCCCGGCACGTCGGATGGGCGCACCCTCTGCGCCGGCGGGCTGGCGGCTTTTGCCCTCTGCCTGTGCTGGGAGCTGCCCACCGTGCTGCAGACCCTTGTACAGGAGGGCGGCGGGGCTCTGCTGACGCCGACGCTGCTGTTCCGGCTGGGGCTGTGCTGTGTGGGCGCTTTGGGAGCCTTGAGCGCTGTGCGCTGCACAAGGACTGCGCAGGATGCATAAATGTGTCAGCAGCCGCTTGGTTGAATTGCTCAAAACAGCACACCATTCCCCGAGAAAATAGTACAAAAGCAAAAAAGTATGAAAACGACTTGTTAATTTTTTGGCAGACACTTGAAAGTTTGGCCGTTTTGGACTAAAATAAGAGTACCGTGAATTATCCGAATCAGGGTAAGAACATTTAGGAGGTACTATTAACATGGCTGTTAGAGTTGCTATCAATGGTTTTGGTCGTATTGGCCGTCTGGCTTTCCGTCAGATGTTTGATGCTGAGGGTTACGAGGTCGTCGCTATCAACGACCTGACCAGCCCCAAGATGCTGGCTCACCTGCTGAAGTACGATACCGCTCAGGGTTCCTTCTGCGGCAAGATCGGTGAGGGCAAGCACACCGTCGAGGCTACCGAGGACTCCATCATCGTCGACGGCAAGGAGATCAAGATCTACGCTGTTAAGGATGCAAAGGACGCTCCTTGGGGCGAGCTGAACGTCGATGTCGTTCTGGAGTGCACCGGCTTCTACACCAGCAAGGAGAAGAGCATGGCTCACATCCAGGCTGGCGCTAAGAAGGTCGTCATCTCTGCTCCCGCAGGCAACGACCTGAAGACCATTGTCTACTCCGTCAACGAGAAGACCCTGACCGCTGAGGATCAGGTCATCTCCGCTGCTTCCTGCACCACCAACTGCCTGGCTCCCATGGCCGACACCCTGAACAAGACCTACCCCATCGTCTCCGGCATCATGACCACCGTTCATGCTTACACCGGCGACCAGATGATCCTGGATGGTCCTCAGCGCAAGGGCGATCTGCGCCGTGCTCGTGCTGGCGCACAGAACATCGTCCCCAACAGCACCGGTGCTGCTAAGGCCATCGGCCTGGTCATCCCCGAGCTGAACGGCAAGCTGATCGGCTCTGCTCAGCGTGTGCCTGTTCCCACCGGCTCCACCACCCTGCTGGTCGCAGTCGTCAAGGGCAAGGACGTCACCAAGGAGTCCATCAACGCTGCTATGAAGGCTGCTGCTTCTGAGTCCTTCGGCTACAACGAGGACCAGATCGTCTCCTCCGACGTCATCGGTATGCGTTACGGCTCTCTGTTCGACGCTACCCAGACCATGGTCGCTAAGATCGACGACGACACCTATCAGGTTCAGGTCGTGTCTTGGTACGACAACGAGAACTCCTACACCTCTCAGATGGTCCGTACCATTAAGTACTTCGCTGAGAACTGCTAATCACAGCTCTACGCTCAAAAGTGCTTGAGGTGCCCTGCTGAATAAGCGGGAAGCCTAATCCGTGAGTTTGACACCCTTCCTTCTGCGGTACGCCGCAGGGGAAGGGTGTTTTTGTTTGTCGATACTTGCCACCTCATCCGCTTCATGATACAATAAAGTCAATACCGCAGTTTATTGCATTTGTGTCGTAGGAGCGAAAGCCATGAAAGCATTCGAAAAACTGAACATCGCTGTCGCGGGTACGGGCTACGTCGGCCTGTCCATTGCTGTCCTGCTGAGCCAGCACCACCATGTCACGGCTGTTGACATCGTGCCGGAAAAGGTGGAGCTCATCAACCAGAAAAAATCGCCCATTCAGGACGACTACATCGAAAAATACCTCGCCGAGAAAAATCTCGACCTGACGGCTACGCTGGATGGGGAGACGGCCTATCGGAACGCTGACTTTGTGATCATCGCGGCCCCCACCAACTACGACAGCCGGAAGAATTTCTTCGATACCTCGGCGGTGGAGGCGGTCATCCGGCTGGTGATGAAGGTGAATCCCGAGGCTGTCATGGTCATCAAGTCTACCATCCCGGTGGGCTTCACGGCCAGTGTCCGTGAAAAGTATCAGTGCAGGAATATCATTTTCAGCCCGGAGTTCCTGCGGGAGTCCAAGGCACTATACGATAATCTCTACCCGAGCCGCATCATCGTAGGTACGGATATGCAGGATGAGCGCCTCGTGGAGGCGGCACACACCTTTGCCTATTTGTTACAGGAAGGTGCTGTCAAAGAGAATATCGACACCCTCTTCATGGGCTTCACCGAGGCCGAGGCGGTCAAGCTGTTCGCCAACACCTATCTGGCCCTCCGCGTTTCCTTCTTCAATGAACTGGACACCTACGCCGAGATGAAGGGGCTTGATACCCGGCATATCATCGAGGGCGTCTGCCTCGACTCCCGCATTGGCACACATTATAATAATCCCAGCTTTGGTTACGGCGGCTACTGCCTGCCGAAAGATACCAAGCAGCTCCTCGCCAACTACGAGGATGTGCCGGAAAATCTCATCGAGGCCATCGTGGAGTCCAACCGCACCCGCAAAGATTTCATTGCAGACCGGGTGCTCCAGATGGCGGGCTACTACAGCTACGGGGAAGAGAACGAGTACAACGCGGCGGACGAGAAGCCCTGTGTCATCGGCGTCTACCGTCTGACCATGAAGGCCAACTCCGACAACTTCCGCCAGTCCTCCATTCAGGGCGTCATGAAGCGTATCAAGGCCAAGGGCGCGACAGTTATCATCTATGAGCCGACTTTGGAGAATGGCACTACTTTCTTCGGCAGCGAAGTGGTGAACGATCTGGACGTTTTCAAAAAGCGCAGCCAGGCCATCATCGCCAACCGCTACGACAGCTGTCTGGATGATGTACAGGACAAAGTCTACACCCGCGACCTGTTCCGTCGGGATTAAAGTGAATCGTTTTAAGCGCCGCAGGAGGGGAGACCGCCTGCGGCATTTTGGCAGCCGGGCCGGACTACTGTCAAAATAGACACAATTCCCGAATATCACGGGAAAAGTTTGTTAATAAATTATCCATCTCCCGTCCTTGCAATACACACATATTTTGTTTATAATAGTGTCATAGGGGCTAAGACCCCGAGAGTGAGCGAAATTCGATTCCGAAGAACGAATTGAGAGGAGAATAATCACTATGGGTTTAGGTAAAAAGACGATCGACGATCAGAACTACTGCGGCAAGAAGGTCCTTGTCCGCTGCGATTTCAACGTCCCCATGAAGGACGGCGTCATCACCAACGAGAACCGCATCAATGCGGCTCTGCCCACCATCCAGAAGCTGGTCAATGACGGCGCGAAGGTCATTCTGTGCAGCCATCTGGGCAAGCCGAAGAACGGCCCCGAGGCAAAGTTCAGCCTCGCTCCCGTTGCTGTGGCTCTGAGCGCAAAGCTGGGCAAGACCGTTGTCTTTGCTGACGACGACAACGTCGTGGGCGAGAACGCAAAGGCTGCTGTCGCGGCCATGAACAACGGCGACGTCGTCCTGCTGCAGAACACCCGTTTCCGCAAGGAAGAGACCAAGAATCTGCCCGAGTTCTCTCAGGATCTGGCTTCTCTGGCAGACGCATACGTTGACGATGCCTTCGGCAGCTGCCACCGCGCACACTGCTCCACCGCAGGCGTCACCGACTATATCAAGGACACCGCTGTCGGCTACCTGATGGAGAAGGAGATCAAGTACCTCGGCAATGCCGTGAACGATCCCGTCCGTCCCTTCACCGCCATTCTGGGCGGCGCAAAGGTCGCTGACAAGCTGAATGTCATCTCCAACCTGCTGGAGAAGGTCGATACCCTCATCATCGGCGGCGGCATGGCCTACACCTTCATCAAGGCTCAGGGCTATGAGGTCGGCAAGAGCCTGTGCGACGACTCCAAGCTGGACTACTGCAAGGAGATGATGGCAAAGGCTCAGGAGAAGGGCGTCAAGTTGCTCCTGCCCGTCGATACCGCCTGTGTCGAGAACTTCCCTGACCCCATCGACGCTCCTGTCGAGACCACCGTCGTCCCTGTCACCGCTATCCCGGCTGACAAGGAAGGCTGCGACATCGGCCCCGAGACCATGAAGCTCTTCGCCGACGCTGTCAAGTCTTCCAAGACCGTCGTCTGGAACGGCCCCATGGGCGTCTTTGAGAACCCGACTCTGGCTGCTGGCACTCTGGCCGTGGCCAAGGCTATGGCTGAGAGCGACGCTACCACCGTCATCGGCGGCGGCGACAGCGCAGCAGCTGTCCAGCAGATGGGCCTGGGCGACAAGATGACCCACATCTCTACCGGCGGCGGCGCTTCTCTGGAGTACCTGGAGGGCAAGGAGCTGCCCGGCATCGCAGTCATCCAGAACGCATAATCACAGCATCATGAACGGTGCGGCGGCTGTTTCGCCGCCGCATCTTTATTTATAAGGTAAATAAGGTAAGGAGAACGTATCATGGATAAGGCAAAGCGCAAGGCCATTATTGCTGGCAACTGGAAGATGAACAAGACCGCCTCCGAGGCTGCTGTTCTGGTGGACGAGCTCATCCCCGCCGTCAAGGACGCATCCTGCGAGGTCGTCATCTGCACTCCCTATACCGACCTGGTCACTGCTGTGGCAAAGACCAAGGGTACCAACATCCATGTCGGTGCCGAGAACGTCCACTTCGAGAAGTCCGGCGCATTCACCGGCGAGATCAGCGCTGATATGCTGGTGGATCTGGGCGTCGAGTACGTCATCGTCGGTCACTCCGAGCGCCGTCAGTATTTCGCAGAGACCGACCAGACCGTCAACAAGCGCGCTCTGGCCGCTCTGAACGCCGGTCTGAAGGTCATCATCTGCGTGGGCGAGAGCCTGCAGCAGCGTGAGGAGGGCGTCACCGAGGAGCTGGTCCGGATGCAGACCAAGATCGCCCTGCGCGATGTCACCGCCGAGCAGATGGCAAACGTCGTCATCGCCTACGAGCCCATCTGGGCCATCGGCACCGGCAAGACCGCTACTGCCGACCAGGCTGAGGAAGTCTGCGCTCAGATCCGCAAGGTCATCGGCGAGGTCTACGGCGAAGCTGTGGCCGAGGCTACCACCGTCCAGTACGGCGGCAGCATGAACGCCAAGAACTGCGAGGAGCTGCTGAGCAAGAAGGACGTGGACGGCGGCCTCATCGGCGGTGCTTCCCTGAAGGCTCCTGACTTTGCTGTCATCGTCAACGCTGCCACCAAGGGCTAAGCCCTGAGCGGTAAAAATCGTTCTCTCTGCGCCCGGCTGCGCCGCATTTCCGGCAGGGAGCCGGGCGCTATTTGTTGAATTTTCAAAGGAGATCCTATTTTATGTCCAAGAAACCTGTTCTGCTCTGCATCATGGACGGCTTTGGCTGGACCCCCAACGAGACCTACGGCAATGCCGTGGTTGCAGCCAGGAAGCCCTTCCTTGATTCTCTGATGGCAAAATATCCTATGACCACCATCGATGCTTCCGGCATGGCTGTGGGCCTGCCCGACGGCCAGATGGGCAACTCTGAGGTGGGTCACACCAATATGGGTGCTGGCCGCATCGTCTACCAGCAGCTGACCCTCATCACCAAGTCCATCCGCGACGGTGAGATGCTCAAGAATCCCGTCCTCGTCAAGAATATGAAGGCTGCCATCGACGCCGGCAAGGCTATCCACCTGATGGGTCTGGTGGGTACCGGCGGTGTCCACAGCCACGCTGACCACTGGTTCGGTGTGCTGGAAATGGCAAAGCAGATGGGGGCAAAGGAAGTCTACCTCCACTGCATCACCGATGGCCGCGACACCGACCCCCACTCCGGCAAGGGCTTCCTTGCCGACCTGCAGGCCAAGCTGGATGAGCTGGGCATCGGCAAGATCGCCAGCGTCTCCGGCCGTTACTACGCCATGGACCGCGACAACAACTGGGACCGTGAGGAGAAGGCTTACGCTGCCTTCGTCTACGGCGAGGGCAACCACGCCGCCAACGCTCAGGAGGCCATCGAAGCATCCTACGCCGACGACAAGACCGACGAGTTCGTTCTGCCCTGCGTCACCTGCGAGGGTGGCCGTGTGCAGGACGGCGACACCGTTATCTTCATGAACTTCCGTCCCGACCGCGCCCGTCAGATGACCCGCATCTTCTGCGACGACGCCTTCACCGGCTTCGAGCGCCGCGGCGGCCGCAAGCAGGTCCACTACGTCTGCATGGCCGAGTATGACGCCACCATGCCCAACTGCGAGGTCGCTTATCCTCCTGTTGAGCTGAAGAACGTCCTGGGCCAGTACCTGTCCGAGAACGGCAAGACCCAGCTGCGCATCGCCGAGACCGAGAAGTACGCTCATGTCACCTTCTTCTTCAACGGCGGTGTTGAGGCTCCCTACGAGGGCGAGGACCGCTGTGTCATCCCCAGCCCGAAGGTCGCCACCTACGACCTCAAGCCTGAGATGAGCGCTCCCGAGGTCGCTGACGAGTGCGTCAAGCGCATCGAGAGCGGCAAGTACGACGTGGTCATCCTGAACTTCGCAAACTGCGATATGGTCGGCCACACCGGCGTCTTTGAAGCCGCTGTCAAGGCCGTTGAGGCTGTGGACGCTGCTGTCGAGAAGGTCGTCACCGCTGTGCTGAACGCTGGCGGCTGCGCTTTCCTGACCGCTGACCACGGCAACGCCGAGAAGATGAAGAACCCCGACGGCACTCCTTTCACCGCCCACACCACCAACGTCGTGCCTTTCGTGGCCATCGGCTGCGGCGATGTGAAGCTGCGCGAGGGCGGCTGCCTGGCCGACATCGCACCCACCATGCTGCCCTATATCGGCCTGCCCGTCCCGGCAGAGATGACCGGCAAGAGCATCATCGCTGAGTAAACCTTTTTTGAAATAACGCAAGCGCCCCGCAGCTCGTAACAGAGCTGCGGGGCGTTTTTTGTGCTATTTGGCTTTTCAGCGCTCGACCCAGATGGACATCTTCGCACTGGTAGTGATGTCGCCGAGAAGGATGGTGTCCATCTTGATGCTGCAGGTCACGGCCAGCGCTTTGTTGGAATCGCTGCCGGTGAGCACCGAGGCGGGCAGGTTCTTGAGGGTCAGCACGGCGGTGCCGTCGGACAGGTCGCCGCTCAGAGTGCCGTCATAGTTCACCTCGCCGATGGCGATGCCGGTGAGACGGCCGGTCATGTTCATGGAAGAGAGCTGCTTGACCGGGAGCTCGAGAGTGAAGGTGCCGTTGGGCTGGCGGGTGAGGATAGCTTCGCGGGCGGTGTCCACGGCACTGTCGGCCATCGACTCCTTGTCCCCGGACTCCCGCCAGAACCGGACGCCCACTGTCATCTTGACGGCGGCGGCACTGGCACTGACCGCCAGCGTCAGGAGCAGCAGCAGCGAGACGAGGACCGCCCCGGTGCGTCTGCCCATATGCTTCAAAGAAATCGTCATATTCAAGAATCGACCTTTCCAGCCGCAGAGGCGGCTCTGTGCGTTCCAAAACGGAACGCGAAGGAATTCGTCACCGCAAAAATAACATATTCAGAAGAAAAAGTCAATCTGGCTTGTAAGGCTTTCACAAAAATGTTTCACATAAGACACATCTTGTGGAAGAAAAGACGCAGTCTTTGCCAAAGACACAAAAAAAGCCGCCTCCCGGCGGACGGGAAGCGGCAGAAGTCAGGAAAACTTAGACCTCAAAGTTGGGGTCGTCCTTCAGCACATGGATGCTGGTCATGAAGGGGCTCTGCTCGGGGTCCTGGAATGGAGCCTCCTTGACGTACTTGTTCAGGGCGACAGCAGTGCGGGTGGGGTCGGCGATGGTGCCGGCGCCGCCGATGCAGCCGCCGGGGCAGCCCATGCCTTCCAGCAGGTAGCCGTTGTACTTGCCGGCCTTGGCCAGCATCAGCAGCTTCTTGCACTCGGCGAGGCCCTGTGCGGACGCGATCTTGACGTCCATATCGGGGTGCCACTCCTTGACCTTGTCGGCGACAGCCTTGGCGACGCCGCCGGACTGTGCGAAGCCGCGGCCTGCGCCGGAAGCGTGGACCAGATCGATCTCATCGGGGTCGACTTCGAGGTTGGCCACATCGATGTCCTTGGCCTCGATGATGCCGGCCAGTTCCTCGAAGGTCAGCACGAAGTCCACATCAGAGCGGACAGTGCGGCGGGAAGCTTCCAGCTTCTTGGCGGCGCAGGGTCCGATGAAGCACATACGGGCCTCGGGGTCGGCCTGCTTCATCATGCGGGCGGTAAAGACCATGGGGGTCATGGTCATGGAGATGTTCTTTGCAAGATCCGGGAAGGCGGTCTTTGCCATCATGCTCCATGCCGGGCAGCAGGAAGTAGCCATGAAGTTCAGCTTGTTGGGGACCTCCTCCAGGAAGTCGTGGGCCTCATCCACGGTACACAGGTCGGCACCGATGGCGACCTCCACGACGTCGTAGAAGCCCAGAGCCTTCAGCGCAGCCTTGAGCTTGCCGGTGGAGGCCAGGCCCGGGAACTGGTTGATGAAGGCGGGAGCGACGAGGGCGTAGATGCGGTCACCGCGGTTGAAGCCCTGAATGAGCTGGTAGATCTGGCCCTTGTCGGCGATGGCACCGAAGGGGCAGTTGACCAGACACTGGCCGCAGGACACGCACTTGCTGTAGTCGATCTCGGCGCGGCCCAGCTCATCGGAGTGGATGGCACCCATGCCGCAGGCAGCGGCGCAGGGACGCTCGGTCTTGACGATGGCGTTGTAGGGGCAGACGCCGACGCAGCGGCCGCACTTGATGCACTTTTCCTGGTCGATGGTGGAACGGCCGCTCTCCCAGGTGATGGCCTTCTTGGGGCAGACTTCCATACAGGGGTGTGCGAGGCAGCCCTGGCACAGGTCGGAGACCTTGACCAGCTTCTCGGGGCAGCGGTTGCAGGCAAACTTGATGACGTTCACCAGCGGGGGGTCATAATACTTATCGGCGATGGAAGCGTCCTCCAGACCGGAGACGACGCTGTTGTGCTCGTCCATGCGGCGGGTGGGCAGGCCCATGGCCAGACGAACGCGCTCCTCGACGATGGCGCGCTCAAGGAAGATGTCCTTGCGGAGCTTGCCTTCCTCACCGGGGATGATGGTGTAAGGGATCTTGCGCATCAGGTGGTTGGCCTGCTCGCCCTTGACGTTGGCGTAGGCCATCCGTGCCACCTCGGTAAAGACCTGGCGGCGGATCTGGATGACCGTGGTGTTGATTCCTCTGAAACTCATTCCAATCTCTCCTTGTTTTGAAACAACAGAACAAAAAACCGCTCTGACGCGGCTTTTCTCCGGGGCATTTGGTACTGGGCTGCTGCAAACAGCCGGATGCCCCGAATGATCCACTTTTATTGTAGCATAAACCCTTCGGGAAGAAAAGAGAAAAGCTTAAAATTTGTTATGAAATTCACAACTGGTACATCTTGCACAAATGCGAACAAATGAATTTGTACAAAACGGCAAAGAAACGGCTAAGATTTACACCATCTCGGCCCGGACACGCTCACCGTCGTAGCTGCCCAGCCGGACATGGACGATCTCGCCGCTCTTATGGCCCGGGGCCGAGACCACGACGGGAACATACAGCCGGGTGTAGCCGGTGAAGAGGGTGCCGGAGAGGGGAGTCTCCAGCAGAACGTCGTCCTCGCTGCCCTCGCAGCCGGCCAGCACCTCGCGGCGGATGTCCTCGGCGATGGCGTTCATCTCCCGGCTGCGGGCCTGTTTTTCGCGCTCATGGACCTGGTCGGGGAAGTCGTAGGCGGGGGTGCCGCTGCGGCGGGAGTAGGGGAAGACGTGGACTTTCAGGAAGCCGATCTCCTTCAGGAACGCGCAGCTCTCCCGGAAATCTTCCTCCGTCTCGCCGGGGAAGCCGCAGATGCAGTCGGTGGTGAAGCTGACCGGGCGGTCACCGTAGGCGGCGCGGAGCTGGCGGACCACCTCGGCGTACTGCTCAGCGGTATAGACGCGGCGCATCCGGCGCAGGGTGGCGCTGCAACCGCTCTGCAGGCTCAGATGGTACTGGGGGCAGAGCTTGTCCACTGCCGCCAGCCGGGTGATGTATTCGAGGGTCAGCATATCGGGGTCAAGGCTGCCCAGCCGGATGCGCTCGATGCCCTCCACCCGGGCGCACTTCTCCACCAGCTCCACAAGGTTGGTGCCGGTGTCGAGGCCGTAGCTGGGCAGGGAGATGGCGCTGAGCACCACTTCCCGGTAGCCGGAAGCGGCCAGCTGGCGCAGCTCGGCGAGGATGCTCTCTTCCGAGCGGCTGCGCACCGGGCCGCGGGCGCGGGGGATGACGCAGTAGGCGCACTGACGGTTGCAGCCGTCCTCTACTTTAATAAAGGCGCGGGTGTGGGTCTCGAACCGCTCCACCGGCAGTTCCTCGAACCGCTCGCCCTTCGCGTGGGGGGCGATGGCGACGATGCGTTCGTGGCCGTCCAGCAGCTTGAGCACATTGTCGAGGATGGCTTTCCGGTCGCCGTTGCCGCAGACCAGGTCGGCCTCCATGAACTGGGCCGCTTCCTCGGGGAAAGCCTGCGGGTAGCAGCCGGTGAGGACGGTGACGGCGCCGGGGTTCTCGCGCTTGGCCCGGCGGAGCCACTTGCGGCTCTTCTGGTCGCCGAAGTTGGTGACGGTGCAGCTGTTCACCACAAAGACGTCGGCCTCTTCGCCCTCCGGCACGATAGTGAAACCGGCGGAGCGGAACATCTGTTCCAGCGCGCCGGTCTCGTTTAAGTTGACCTTGCAGCCAAGGGTATAAAAACAAACTCGCATGGGGTGTCCTTTCAAGTTGATATACATTATAAACCATCCTATTATAGCAGATTTTTCCCGGGGAGAAAAGAGCATTCCGGCCTCTTTTTTTGCATAGAATGCAATCAGACAGACATTGCGGGGAGGGACAAGGGATGGAACGAAAGAATTTTGCGGTGCTCTGCGCAGCCGTGCTCTGTTTCTGGCTGTTTGCACTGGCCCTTGGAACGGCAGAGGGTGTGGGCCTGCGGGCCGTCATGCACCCGGAAGAGCGGGCCGTCATGCACCCGGAAGAGCGGGCCGTCAGCGCCGACGTCGAGGAAGCGGCGGAAGGAATTTTGCTGCCGACTGCAGCCGCCGCGCCTCAGCTCGACCTCAACTGCCGCGCTGCCATCCTCATTGAGCAGGGGAGCGGACGGGTCCTCTACGAGAAGAACGCCGACGAGCGAGTCCCCATCGCCTCCATCACCAAGGTGATGACTCTGCTGCTTGCTTTCGAGGCTGTCCACGACGGGCGGCTGACCATGGAGACGCCGGTGCCGGTGAGTGAGCACGCCTACCACATGGGCGGCAGTCAGATCTGGCTGGAGCCGGGGGAGCACTTTACATTGGACGAGATGATAAAGGCAATCTGTGTTTCCTCTGCTAACGACGCGGCAGTGGCCGTGGCCGAGCTGGTGGGCGGCAGTGAGTCGGCCTTCGTGGAGCAGATGAATGCCCGAGCCGCCTCGCTGGGGATGGAGCAGACGTCTTTCCGCAACGCCTGCGGGCTGGACGCCGAAGGCCATCTCTCCACGGCCCGGGACGTGGCCGCCATGAGCCGCACCATCCTGAACACCTGCCCCGAGGTGCTGCACTACACCGGAATCTGGACGGATACCCTCCGGGGCGGGGCGACCCAGCTGATCAATACGAATAAGCTCCTCCGCCGGTATGAGGGGATCACCGGCCTCAAGACCGGCACCACCGGCGGCGCGGGCATCTGCATCTCGGCCAGCGCCACCCGGAACGGCCTTTCCCTCATCGCGGTGATATTGGGCGCACCGTCCAGCGCCGACCGCTTCGACGCCGCCACGACTCTGCTGGACTATGGTTTCGGGGCCTATGAGGCCGCGCCGCTGCCAAAACTCGAGGCACAGCCGCTCCAGATCACGGTCAGGGGCAGCGCGGCGGGCAGCGTCCCGCTGGATTACTCGGCCCTGCCGGAGACGGTGCTGGTGGAGAAGGGGAGCGGGGCATCCCTGCATACCGAGCTGACCCTGCCCGAGGAGCTGGAAGCCCCGGTGGAGCAGGGCCAGACGCTGGGCAAAGCCGCCGTCTATCAGGGCGAAGCACTTCTGGAAGAGTACGAAGTGCGTGCTGCCACCGATGCGCCGAGGATGACCGTCCGGGATGCCATCGGCCTGCTGTGGCAGAGCCTCACCGGCGCGGCATGACCGAAAACTGCGCACTACCGGTCAAAAACGGTCAGCGAGGGCAAAGAATGGCTTGGACGTTTGTATAAAAGATGTAAGAGCATACAAAACAACACTATTAAAATTGTATGAAAAGCGAGGATTTTGGCCTTGACTTTGCCCGGCGGGAACGGTACACTTATACCAAGAAAAACCCTCGCCGGGCAAAGAGCCCGTAAAATGTTTTGGAGGTTTTGATAGAATGAGTCTCGCTCTGAATACAAAGCACCTCTCCAGTTTCATCAACGAAGAGGAATACAAGGCCATCTACCCCCAGGTAGAGGCTGCGCACAAGACGCTGGAAGCCAAGAACGGCCCCGGCAGCGACTTCCTGGGCTGGATGTATCTGCCCCGTGATTATGATAAGGAAGAGTTCGAGCGCATCAAGGCAGCTGCTGCCAAGATCCGTGAGGATTCCGACGTTCTGGTGGTCGCCGGCATCGGCGGCAGCTATCTGGGCGCACGCGCCGTCATCGAAGCCGTCAAGGGTATGTACCACAACGAGCTGGACAACGGCCTGAAGATCTACTTCTGCGGCAACAGCATCAGCCCCACCTATCTGAATGACATCATCGCGCTGTGCAAGGGCAAGCGCTTCTCCATCAACGTCATCTCCAAGTCCGGCACCACCACCGAGACCTCTCTGGCCTTCCGTGTGCTGCGCAAGCTGCTGGAAGACGAGATGGGCGTGGAAGAAGCCAACAAGCGCATCTACGCCACCACCGACCGCGCCAAGGGTACCCTCAAGCAGCTGGCTGACGCGCAGGGCTGGCCCACCTTCGTCGTCCCCGACGATGTCGGCGGCCGCTACTCCGTCCTTTCCGCTGTGGGCCTGCTGCCCATCGCTGCTGCCGGTATCAGCATCGACGACGTCATGAAGGGCGCAGCCGACGCTATGGAGCGCTTCTCCGTGCTCAGCCCCGACAACGACGCTTACAAGTATGCTGCTATCCGCAACATCCTGTACCGCAAGGGCAAGAGCATCGAGATCCTCGAGTGCTATGAGCCGAACTTCACCCTCATGAACGAGTGGTACAAGCAGCTGTTCGGTGAGAGCGAGGGCAAGGACAACAAGGGTCTGTTCCCCGCAAGCTGCATCTTCTCCACCGACCTGCACTCCATGGGTCAGTTCATCCAGGAAGGTTCCCGCACCATGTTCGAGACCATCGTGGACGTCAGAAAGCCCGCACAGGACCTTTTCATCGACAAGCTGGAGGGCAACTTCGACGGCCTGAACTTCCTGGCTGACCAGAATATGAGCGTGGTCAACCGCAAGGCTATGGAAGGAACCATCCTCGCCCACACCGACGGCGGCGTGCCGGAGGTGGTCATCGAGGTGGACGACCTGTCCGCTTATAATGTGGGCTACCTCATCTACTTCTTCTGGCGTGCCTGCGCCTGCAGCGGCTACCTGCTGAGCGTCAACCCCTTCAACCAGCCGGGTGTCGAGAGCTATAAGAAGAACATGTTCGCTCTGCTGGGCAAGCCGGGTTATGAGAACCTGACCGCCGAGCTGGAAGCAAAGCTGAAGTAAGAGCAAGCGGAACAAAAAACGATCTCCCGCCGTGAGGCGTGGAAAATACAGGAGGACAGAACTATGATTAAACTGATTGTTGGCACCAAAGGCTCCGGTAAGACCAAGGCTATGATCGACATGATCAACGATTCGGTCAAGACCTCCAAGGGCAACGTCGTTGTCGTCGAGAAGGGCATGAAGCTGACCTATGAGGTCCCCAACGCCGCCCGTCTCATCGACCTGGACGAGTACAAGATCGCCGGCGGCGAGATGCTGTACGGCTTCGTGGCCGGCCTGCTGGCAAGCAATTATGACATCACTGACCTGTACATCGACGGCATCCTGAAGGTGCTGGATCACGACATCAACCGTCTGGGCGTCGTTCTGGACGAGATCGCTGCTGCCGCCGGCGACTCCATCAAGGTCACCGTTACTGTCAGCGCTGACGAGGCTGCTCTGCCCCACGATGTGAAGAAGTACCTGTAAAATAACTCTGAAATTTCTGATTTGAAGCATCCCAGACAGGCAGGAAACCGGAGAATTTGAAATTTTTTCGGTTTTCTGCCTGTTTTGGTGTTGACAAAGGGCTGTGTTGGCGCTATACTAACAAAGCAGCCTTTTATGAGGTGTACTATGCAATTTGACCTGAGAAAGCTTATCGTATCCGGCACGAAGCCCTACACCGCAGAGTTTCAGTGTGATTTGTCTGCAAAGGATTTTGCCGGTGCAAGGATCGAGCAGCCTGTGACGGCCCGCTTTGAGGCGGTGCCGGATGGCGAGGAGATCCGGATGACGCTGCGGGCAAACGCATTGGTGCACGGAGAGTGTGCCCGCTGCCTCGACCCCGTCGAACGGGAAGAGACGGTGCAAGCAGAGTGGACGGTCAGGGAGCGCGATCTGGATGACCCGGATTTCGACCTGCCCCTCAACGAAAAAGGACATCTGGATGTGGACGAATGGCTCTGTCAGGAATTCATGTTCCAGATACCGACGGTGCTGCTTTGCAGCGCTGACTGCCCGGGCTTGTGTCCCCGGTGCGGGAAGAAGATGGCCGAATGTACCTGCCCTCCGGCAGAAGCTGAGGCCGAACCCGCAGACGCAAGGCTAGCGATACTCAAATCACTGCTGAACTGAGAAACCCATCAAGGAGGTGCAAAAATATGGCAGTACCTAAGAGACATCTTTCCAAGGCCCGCCGCGACAAGCGTCGCAGCAATGTTTGGAAGCTGGAGGCCCCCGCACTGGTCAAGTGCAGCAACTGCGGCTCTCTGAAGCTCCCCCACCAGGCATGTGGCAACTGCGGTTACTACAAGGGCGAGGAAGTCATCAAGAAGGGCTAATTTGCGCAGAATTGGTGGCACATTGGTGTTATGTACAGAAGGGGAGGGCGCAATGCCTTCCCCTTCTTGCTTTGTCTTGAAAACGAAATTGTGAGGTGAAAGCATGGCCATCAGGATCGACCGCGTGGACGCGGGCAGCGAGGCGGAAGCCCTCGGCCTCGCTGGCGGCGACGAGCTGCTGAGCGTGGACGGCAACGAGCTGAACGACACGCTGGACTATGATTTTTATACCGACAGCAAGAGCTTCCACCTCAAAGCGAGAGTGGCGGACGGCATCCGGGAGTGGGACGTCCGGCGGGAAGAGCGCGGCCCCTTCGGCTGCGACTTTTCCACCTATCTGGGCGACCAGAAGCACTCCTGCTCCAACCATTGTATGTTCTGCTTCATCGACCAGCTGCCCCCGGGAATGCGTGAGAGCCTTTACTTCAAGGACGACGACGAGCGCCTGTCCTTTTTGTTTGGCAACTATATCACCATGACCAACATGCAGGACCACGAGATCGACCGCATCATCAAGATGCACATCTCGCCCATCAACATCTCGGTCCACACCACCAATCCCCAGCTCCGCGTGCGGATGCTGGCGAATAAACGGGGCGGCGAGGTGCTGAAGTATCTGCCCCGTCTGGTGGAAGGCGGCATCGCCGTCAACTGTCAGCTGGTGCTCTGCCGGGGCATCAACGACGGCGACGAGCTGCGCCGCACTCTCACCGACCTGCTGGAGCTGACCCCGATGGTGCAGAGCGTGGCGGCAGTCCCCTGCGGCGTGACGGATTACCGCCAGAACCTCTTCAAGCAGACGCCCTACGACGCTGAGACCAGCGCCGCCGTCATCGACATCATGGAAGAGTTCGGCGACGAGTGCAAGCGCCGCCACGGCAAGCGCATCATCTACCCCAGCGATGAGTGGTACCTCAAGGCCGGCCGCCCTATCCCGGAGCCGGAGTTCTATGAGGACTACGACCAGCTGGAAAACGGCGTGGGTATGATGAGCCTCTTCCGGGAGGAATTTCTGGCCGAGCTGGAAAAGCCCCACCGCATCTATGGCACCAAAAAGATGGATGTCGTCACCGGCACCATGGCCGCGCCCCTCATCACCGAGATGATGGACGAGCTCCACCGCCAGTACCCCATGATAGAAGTAAAAGTCCATCCCATCAAAAATAACTTCTTCGGCGGCAACGTCGGCGTGGCGGGCCTCGTCACGGCGACGGACATCATCGCCCAGTGCGAGGGCCGGCTGTCCAGCGGCACCCTGGGCGTGCCTGCCGTGATGCTGCGGGAGGAGAAGGACACCTTCCTCGATGATATGACCATCGAGCAGCTGGGCCAGCGGCTCGGCGTAAAGGTGGAAGTCCTGCCCACCAGCGGCGGCGACGAGGCCAAGGCCCTGCTGCGCAGCGGCCTGCATATCGCCCGCCGGAGAAGACCGTAATTTTACCCCTTTTGTGAAAGGAGGAACCCCCTATGAGCAAACCGATCGTTGCTGTGGTGGGCCGCCCCAACGTGGGCAAGTCCACCCTGTTCAATAAGCTCTGCGGCCAGCGTCTGGCCATCGTGGAGGATACCCCGGGCATCACCCGCGACCGCATCTTCGCCAACTGCGAGTGGAGCGGTCACGAGTTCCTGCTGGTGGATACCGGCGGCATCGAGCCCAAGGCCACCGAAGGTATCCTGGCCCATATGCGTGAGCAGGCCCAGATCGCCATCGATACCGCCGACTGCATCATCATGGTGGTGGACGTGCGCAACGGCCTGACCGCCGCCGACGAGGACGTGGCCCATATGCTGCGCCGCAGCCACAAGCCCATCATCCTCGCTGTCAACAAATGCGACAACGTGGGCGAGACCCCCATGGAACTCTACGAGTTCTATAACCTCGGCTTCGACGAAGTCATGCCCATTTCGTCCGTCCACGGCCACGGCACCGGCGATCTGCTGGACGCCGTCTGCGCCCACCTCGATTTCAGTGAGACCGTCGTGGAGGAAGACCGCATCCCCGTCGCCATCATCGGCCGCCCCAATGTAGGCAAGTCCAGCCTGACCAACCGCATCCTCGGTGAGAACCGCATGATCGTGGCCAACGAGGCCGGCACTACCCGCGACGCCATCGACACCCCCGTGGACAACGCTTACGGCAAGTTCATCTTCACCGATACCGCCGGTCTGCGCAAGCGCAGCAACATCACCGACGGCCTCGAGCGCTACATGGTTGTCCGCGCACTGGCCGCCGTCGAGCGCAGCCGCGTGGCCCTCATCCTCGTGGACGCCACCGTCGGCTTCACCGAGCAGGACAGCAAGGTGGCCGGTTACGCCCACGACCAGGGCAAAGCCTGCATCATCGTCGTCAACAAGTGGGACGCCGTGGAGGGCAAGGAGACCAACACCATGGAACTGCAGCGCCGGGGCTATGCCGAGTGCTTCAGCTTCATGGGCTACGCTCCCATCATCTTCATCTCGGCCCAGACCGGCTACAACGTCAACAAGCTGATGCAGCTCATCCGCGACGTGGACAGCCAGAACGGTGCCCGCGTGCCCACCGGTGTGCTGAATGAGATGCTGGCCCGTGCCACAGCTCGGATGCAGCCGCCCAGCGACAAGGGCCGCCGCCTGAAGATCTTTTACCTGACCCAGGCTTCCACCCGGCCTCCGACGTTCGTGGCCTTCGTCAACGCCAAGCACCTGTTCCACTTCAGTTATCAGCGGTATATCATCAACCAGATCCGCGAGAACTTCGGTCTGGAGCACACCCCCATCCGCCTTGTCGTGCGTGAGCGCGGCTCCGGCGAAGTGGGCGCGAAGGACGTATAAGGAAGGGAGACTGGTTCTATGACCGCATTTCTCATTGTGCTGGCGGTCGCTGCCGAAGCCTATCTGCTGGGCAGCGTGGACACCGGCATCCTCGTCAGCAAATACCTGTACCATGACGACGTCCGCACCCACGGCTCGGGCGCTGCCGGTATGACCAACATGCTGCGCACTTTCGGCAAGAAAGCCGCTGCCCTCACGGCGGTAGGCGATGTACTCAAGGGCGTCGTGGCCGTCTGCCTTGGCCGGTGGCTGTTCGGCCATCTGCCCGCCGACGCTGCCGTCTCGCCCTATCTGGGCGTCTACCTCGCCGCCATCCTCGCCGTGGTGGGCCACTCCAAGCCCATCTACTTCGGCTTCAAGGGCGGCAAGGGTGTGCTGGTGGCTGCCGGTGCCATTCTGGCAGTCCAGCCGGTGCTGCTGCCGGTGCTGGCACTCATCTTCTTCGTCTGCCTGGTCCCCACCGGCATGGTGTCGCTGGGCAGCATCACCATGGCCGCAGCCTACCCGGTCCTGACGCTGGTGTACAGCCTCATGCGCGGCCTGCCGACTCAGGACGTGGTGGTCTGCACCGTCGGCGCTGCCATCATGGGCGGCATGGTCATCTGGATGCACCGTTCCAACATCCAGCGCATCCGGGACGGCAAGGAGTACCGTTTCGGCCAGAAGCACAAGAGCAACTAAGCAAAAAAATGCCCCGCAGGCAGCTCTCGACGAGCGTCCTGCGGGGCATTTTACGTTGTCAGGCTCATTTCGGGTCTGCTTCCAGCAGCGTGTCGGTGTTGTCCTCGTACTTGGGGTCTTCGATGGCGACTTCAAGCTCCGTGTCGGTGTCGTTATGATGCAGGTGCTTGCGCAGCCGGGAGGCGAATTCCTCTGACGGGATGCCGCTCTGGCTGGGGGAAAGGTCGGGTGCGGGGTGGCCGTCGGGCAGATGAGCGCCGAAGGCCGGCACGAAGAAGAACCTCCGCACGATGAAGATGAGGGCGATGGCGCTCACGCTCAGCAGGTTCTCCATGGCGGACTCGTGCCCCACCACCATGTGGCGGGCGATGGCGTAGAGCAGCACTTCGAGGCTGGAACCGGGGCTGTGCTTGGCCAGCATCTTGATGAACTCGATGCCGATGACGATGTCCAGCGCCCGCTGTAAGAAGATGCTCACCTCGACGTCGTTGCCGTCGAACAGCAGGCCGGGCATCCACTGCAGCAGCGGCACCATCGACAGCAGCAGGCCGATGAGGACGAGGCCGGACAACAGGATCTCGAGCAGGGTGGCTGCGCTGATGATCTTGTTGCGCAATTCGGCGCGGCTGTGGCTTTCAACACGGGAATTGGACATGGGCAGGGACCTCTCTTTCAAATTTGACCGGAAATCTTTTACAACAGTTCGATTCTATTGTAACAAAAGCAAAAAACGAAGTCAATTTCTTCGGCGGGGAAAATTGGACAGCATGAAAAACTGGAATCGAAGGCAGACAAAGAGGGGCCGTCCGCACTTGAAATAGAGTGCAGACGGCCCCTCTTTATGCTGAAAAGGCGGTTTAGGCCTCAGCGATGGCTTCGATCTCACAGAGCACGCCCTTGGGCAGGTCTTTCACGGCCACGCAGCTGCGAGCGGGCTTGGAGGTGAAATACCTGGCGTACACCTCATTGAAAGCGGCAAAGTCGGCGATGTCGGCCAGGAAGCAGGTGGTCTTGACCACCTTGTCAAAACCCACGCCGGCAGCTTCGAGGATAGCGCCCACATTGCGGCAGCTCTGGTCAGCCTGTGCGGCGATGCCCTCGGCGACTGTGCCGGTGGCGGGGTCTACCGGGATCTGGCCGGAGGTGAAGACGAGACCGCCTACGGTGTAGCCCTGAGAGTAGGGGCCGATGGCGCCGGGAGCTTTTTCGGTGCTGATGATGTTCATATCGATTACCTCACATATCATAAATAGGGGAGTCTCCCGCCAAAAGGGGAGCCGATGAAAAAAGTCTACCACCAACTGTCCCCGCCGTCAACGGGCAGCAGGGAACGGTCCCGGAATTTCCGGAAAAAGGGGATGTAAAATTATTTGGAAAAATCTACGCAAATCATCTTGACAAGAAATAAACTTTTATGATAAAAATAGAGCATGAAAGTAACATTTTTGCAGAAAAACGCAGGCGCAGCGCAGGCAGGAGAGTCGGCTTTGCGCAGGCGCGTTTCTTTTTTGCAGAAAAAGCGAATTTCTGAACCCTCGGAAGGGGCAGAAAGGATAAGATATGTCGATTTTGGTAGATGATTCAAATAAAACAGCCTGCCGTGCAGCGGAGGCTGGACTGCAGCAGAAAAACTGTGCTGCGCTGGTGCGTCCGGCGGGTACGGGCAAAGGCTGCATCGTGTGGGAGCTGCTGGACGCCCACCCCGAGATGCGCGTGCTCTGGGTGGTGTCCTGCGCTGCCCGTCTGGAACTGCGCCGCGCCCTGACAAAGCGGCTGGGCCGGACGCTGGGCGGCCGGGTGCGGCTGATGAGCTGCGAGCAGCTGGCCGTGCAGAATGCGCTGGGCTGGGTGGCACTGGCTGAGTTCCGGCCCGGCCTGCTGGTGCTGGACGGCTGGAGGGAGATGAGCGCAAAGGACTGGACCGACTGTGTCCAGCCCCTGTTCCGCCTCTGCCCGGGGGCAAAGCTGCTGGCTCTGGGGGAGCCGGACGCCCCGGGCGACAGCTGCCGCGCTGACGAGGAGATGCTGGCCGACGCCATCGTGGAGCCGCTGGCGCTGGGCGGGGCGATGGCCGAGGGTCTGCTGCCCATGCCGGCCTCCTATACGGCCCTGCTCTGGCCGCTGGAAGATGCGCTGGCCCGCCTCCGTGCTGAGGTGAAGAACCTCCATCTGCCGGGCTGCCCTGACCCCAACGCCGAGAAATATCAGGCTCTGAGCCTCGCCGTAGAAAAGCTTCCGCCGGTGGAACAGCTGCTGGCGCAGTGGCTCCCGGATGCTGCCGGACGGTATCTTGTCCTCTGCGAGGATGATGCAGCGGCGGCGCAGACCGCAGAGCAGGCCGAGAAGCTGTTTGGTGCAGGAACACATATTTATAAGGATGCAGAAAGCTTTGCGGCCGATGAAGCGGCTACCCTCCGGCTGCTGGTCTGTGCCAACGGCCCGGCGGTGCAGGTTCCTCTGGCCGGGATCTCGGGCGTGGTGCTGGTGCGCCGCAGCGCTGAACCGACCACATACCGGCAGATGCTGGCCCGCGCCCTTGCGGCCTGCGGCAGTGTGCCGGTGGCAGAGCTGAGCGCGGCCTTTGAGGCGCTGACCTGTGTGCAGCAGCTGCGGAAGGAGTGCAGCGCGGCGGGGGCAGAAGCCTTCCCGCTGGAAGAGCCCCTTTCTGCCTGCCGCCGGGCTTACCGGCAGCTCCGCCGCGCGCTGGACTCCGACTGGGAGCGCTATTATGCCGCCGCAAAGCAGATGACGGCAGAGGGAAAGACGCTGGACGTGCCTCGCTCCTACAGCTTCGGGGGCGTGGCCGTGGGCCGCTGGCTGGAAAACCAGCGCCTTGTCCGGGCCGGAAAGAAAAAGGGACGCCTCACCGTCGCGCAGGCCGCCCGGCTGGACAAAATCGGCATGAACTGGCAAAAGCGGCTCGAGTTGGCGTGGGAGAACGGCTGTGCTTCGGCCCGGCGGTACCGCGGCAGCCACAGCGACCTGCTGGTGCCGGTCCATTATAAGGATAAGGACGGCTTTGCGCTGGGCGAGTGGATCGTCTATAACCGCCAGCGCTATCTGGGCGGGAACCTGCCGTCAGACCGCGTCGAGCGCCTCGAGGCACTGGGCATGGTGTGGGACACCGGCAGCATCCTCTGGGAGAAGAGCTATGCCGCCGCCGTCCAGTATTATCTGGAAAATCACACGCTGGAAATTCCCGTCAAGTATGTCACGCCGGACGGCATGGCGCTGGGCGTCTGGCTGGGCAGTCAGCGTGCTGCTTATAAAGAAGGTGTGCTGACCGACGCCCAGATCGAGAAGCTGGAAGCGCTGGGAGTGGACTGGACGAACCGGAACGACCGCAAGTGGCAGACCGCCTACGAGGCCGCCGTGAAGTACCACGCCGCCCACGGGAACCTCGACGTTCCCACCGAGTACATCGACGAAGACGGCATCCTGCTGGGCAAGTGGGTGTCCCGCCAGCGGTACGCATGGCAGAACCCCGAGCGCAGCAGCGCCCGGGTGACGCCGGAGCGGAAAGCTCTGCTGGACGAGCTGGGCATGAACTGGGAAAAGACCGACTCGTGGCAGCACCGCTACGAGCTGGCCGTGGAATACAAAAGGGAGCACGGCAGTCTGGCCGTTCCGGCCCAGTACCGGACGGAGGACGGCATCTGGCTGGGCAGCTGGCTGTCCCGTCAGAAGCAGATGCTGCGGGAGGGCAAAAAGCTTTCCGCCAAGCGCCGCGCGGCTCTGAAAGAGCTGTTCAAGGGCGAAAAAGGCCGACGCCTCAGCGCCCCGGTGCCGCCCGCGTGCAGCGTGCGGGAACAGAACTGGCTGGATAACTACCAGAGCGCCAGGCTCTACGCCGAGAAGAAGGGCAGCCTCCTCGTGCCTGCCGGATATGTGGACGAGAACGGCTTCCGTCTGGGCGTCTGGATCTCGAACCTCCGCGCTGCCCGCAAGGCCCGGCCCGAATCGTTTCAGGTGACGCCGGAGCATATCGCTCTGCTGGACGCCATCGGGATGCAGTGGGACGCCCGGGAGGCCAAGTGGGCCGGGGCGTTCCGCCGCGCCGAAGAGTACCGCGCCGCCCACGGCGACCTGCTGGTGCCGGTGAACTATAAGACCGAAGATGGCTTCTGCCTCGGTGACTGGGTCTGCCGGATGCGCGAAAACTACGCCTGTGCCGAGAAAAAGCTGACGGCGGAGCGCATCGCAAAGCTCGAAGCGCTGGGCATGGTCTGGGTCGTGCCGCAGGAGGGCTGAGATATTGCATTTTAGGGCGGAGTGTGGTATACTTCACCTCGTCTGAATAGAAAACAGCAGGTGCCTGCCGCCGGGGTCTCGTCCCCGGCCGGGAGGGTAAAAGGGAAGCGGGTGCGAGTCCCGCGCGATCTCGTCACTGTGATAAGGGAGTCCGCTGCCTTGGCGCTCAGCGCCGGTCACTGGAGGCTTTGCCTCTGGGAAGGCGGCAGCGGGCGGTGAGCTTTCAGTCAGGAAACCTGCCCGCTGTTGGTACAGGAGCGTCCGGCTCCGGATCACGAGGAATTGGTCGTACCAAAAAGCCCGAAAGTTCAAAGGGTCTTTTTGCTGTGCCTTCCGCGCGGTGAAAAGGCTCTTTTTTCGTTTGAGCTGACCCCCGTTTCGTACCCTTTCTATCGGAAAAGTACATTCCACACAAACAGAAAGGACTCAAACAATGCGTAAGGCAACCAACAAGAACTGGCAGCGCGTCACCGCCGCTGCCGCCGCACTGGCCCTGTGTGCCGGTGTCCTCACCGGCTGCGGTGCATCTTCTTCCACTGCCGCCGGCAGCACCGCCGCAAGCTCCGCCGCCGCCAGCGAAGTAAGCAGCGAGGAGGCTGATGAAATGGCAGCAAAGAACGTAGCAGACCTCATCGACGCCATCTATGTGCAGGAGCGCAACGAGAACACCGACGCTCAGTGTGAGGCTGCAAAGGCAGCATGGGATGCTCTGACCGACGCTCAGAAGGAGATGGTCGAGGGCGAAGAGGCAAGCCCCGAGTACTTTGGCCGCGACACCGGCGACGCCTCTAAGGACGACGCCCGCAACCAGGACAACATCGGCGACAACGAGATCCTGGTCGTCAGCTTCGGAACCTCGTTCAACGACAGCCGCGCAGCGGACATCAAGGGCATCGAGGACGCCATCCAGGCCGCATACCCCGACTGGTCTGTCCGCCGCGCCTTCACCGCACAGATCATCATCAACCATGTTCAGGCCCGTGACGGCGAGAAGATCGACAACATGGAGCAGGCCATGGAGCGCGCTGTTGCCAACGGCGTGAAGAATCTGGTCGTCCAGCCCACCCATCTGATGCATGGCGCTGAGTACGACGAGATGATGGAGATGGTGGACAGCTACCGCGATAAGTTCGAGTCCGTCGCCATCGCCGAGCCTCTGCTGGGCGAGGTGGGCAGCGATGCCACCGTCATCAACGCCGACAAGGAGGCTGTCGCCAAGGCCATCACCGCTGAGGCCGTCAAGACCGCCGGTTTCGACAGTCTGGACGCCGCTGCTGCGGACGGCACCGCCTTCGTCTTCATGGGCCACGGCACCTCCCACACCGCAAAGGTGAGCTACAGCCAGATGCAGGCTCAGATGAACGCTCTGGGCTACAAGAATGTCTTCATCGGCACCGTCGAGGGCGAGCCTGAGGAGACTGCCTGCGAGAACGTCATCGAAGCTGTCAAGGCCGCCGGTTACACCAAGGTCGTCCTGCGTCCCCTGATGGTCGTTGCAGGTGACCACGCCAACAACGATATGGCTGGCGACGACGAGGATTCCTGGAAGAGCCAGTTCGAGGCATCCGGCGAATTCGACTCTGTCGATTGCCAGATCGCCGGTCTGGGCGAGATCGCTGACATCCAGCAGCTCTACGTCGCACACACCAAGGCCGCTGTCGATTCCCTGAACGGCTGATTCTGATTCTATGATTGCCCGGAAAGGAGTGCCTTTTCGGGCAATTTCTTTTCCGTCTGCTTTGAATTCAGGCCATTGCGTGTTATAATCTTTTCTGTAAAATAGACACATCGAGGTATATCATCATGAAACTGAACAATAAATTCGCTCTTCTGCTGGCCGGTGCAATGCTGGTTGGCGCACTCACCGGCTGCGGCGCATCCGGCACCCCGGCCAGCTCTGCCGCTTCCTCCGAGGCTGCGGCTTCCTCTGCCGTGAGCGAGGCAGCTTCCGAACCGGCAGCAGAGGCTGCTCTGCCCGACGGCGTCTACACCGCCGACTTTGACACCGACAGCTCCATGTTCCATGCCAACGAGGCCAATGACGGCAAGGGGACCCTGACTGTGAAGGACGGTCAGATGACCTTCCACGTCAGCCTCGTCTCCAAGAAGATCGTCAACCTCTACGTCGGCATGGCCGCTGACGCCGAGGCCCACGAGGGGGACTGGCTCCAGCCCACCACCGACACCGTCACCTACTCCGACGGCCTGTCCGATGAGGTCTACGGCTTCGACCTCCCGGTGAAGGCTCTGGACGAGGACTTCCAGCTGGCCATCCTCGGCTCCAAGGGCAAGTGGTACGACCATACCGTCCGTGTCGCCAACGCCCAGCCTGCTGCGGCGGAAGCACCTTCCGACGGCACCTACACCTGTGACGTGACCCTTGAGGGCGGCTCTGGCCGCGCCACCGTGGAAAGCCCTGCGGCCCTGACCGTGGCCGACGGCAGGATGACCGCCACCATCGTCTGGTCCAGCCCCAACTACGACTATATGCTGGTGGATGGCGAAAAGTATCTGCCCACCAACACCGAGGGCAACTCTACCTTCGAGATCCCCGTCGCGGCTCTCGACACCCCGCTGGATGTGGTGGGCGATACCGTCGCCATGAGCACCCCGCATGAGATCGAGTATACGCTGACCTTCGCCTCTGCATCCCTGATCGAGGCAAAGTGACGATGAAACGCCGCAATTTTCTGAAAGCCCTGCCTGCCGCCGCCCTCACCCTTGCGGGCTGCGGGCAGCACAAGACCGCCCCGGCCAATACGGCATCCCTCGTGTTCGACCACAGCTACCCGCTGGACTATGCCGCCCAGTTTTCCGCTGACTGCTATGAGGGCGGCTATGTGATGATCGACATCCCGGACGCCGGGCGGTTCCTCGTCGTCCCCGAGGGGGCCGCCGAGGTAGACGACCTGCCCGAAGATGTCGTTCTGCTGCGCCAGCCGCTGGATCATATTTATCTCGTCTCCACCTCGGTGATGGACCTCTTCGTCCATCTGGACGCCCTGGACAGCATCGCCCTCTCCGGCACGAAGGCCGAGGGCTGGTATGTGGAAGAGGCCAAACAGGCCATGCAGGAGGGCCGCATCGCCTACGCGGGCAAGTACAGCGCCCCGGACTATGAGCGCATCCTTGCCGCCGGCTGCACCCTCGCCATCGAGAACACCATGGTGCTCCACGACCCCGAGGTCAAGGAGCAGCTGGAAAAGTTCGGCGTGCCGGTCCTCGTGGAGCGCTCGAGCTACGAGAGCGGCCCGCTGGCCCGGATGGAGTGGCTCAAGCTCTACGGCATCCTGCTGAATAAGACCGAGATGGCGGAAGAGGTCTTTCGCCAGAAGGTGGAGCAGGTGGCCCCCATCCTCGAGCAGGAGAACACCGGTAAGACCGCGGCCTTCTTCTCCATCACCACCAACAACCTCATCACCGTCCGCCGCACCAGCGACTATGTGGCCCAGATGGTGGGGATGGCCGGCGGCGTCTACATCTTCGACGACCTCGAGGGGGAGACGTCGGCCCAGTCCACCATCAAACTGCCGCTGGAGACGTTCTACGCCCGGGCCAGGGACGCCGACGTCCTCATCTACAACAGCACCATCGAGGGCGTGATGGAGACCCGTGACCAGCTCATCGAAAAATGCCCGATGCTGGCGGATTTCAAGGCCGTCCAGTCCGGCGACTGCTGGTGTACGGCCCAGAGCCTCTTCCAGCAGAGCATGGAGCTGGCCGACCTCATCTCGGATATGAACCTCGTCTTCACCGAGGGCTCGCCCGACCCGGCGTCCCTCCGTTTCTTACAGCGCATCGTATAAAAGGAGCTTTGTCATGACCACCACCCGCCGCCTCAGCCTCGCGTACCTCGCCCTCACGGCGGGGGTCGCGGTGCTGTTTGCACTCAACCTGTTCTGGGGCAGTGTGTCCCTGACGCCCGGCGCGGTGGCGGCGGCTCTGCTGGGCCGGGGCGAAGATGTGCTGGCCGTGGGCATCGTGCTCCAGCTCCGTCTGCCCCGGGCGGTCATGGTCGTGCTGCTGGGCGCGGCCCTCTCGGCTGCAGGCTACCTCCTGCAGACCTTCTTCGCCAACCCCATTGCCGGCCCCTTCGTCATGGGCGTGTCCAGCGGCGCAAAGCTGGCAGTGGCCCTGACGATGGTGGTGTTTTTACAGCAGGGGCTGCTCACCAGCTCGGCCACCCTCATCATCGCCGCCTTTGCAGGCTCGATGGCGGCTATGGCCTTTGTGTTGGTGGTGGCCCGGCGGGTGCCGCGGATGAGCATCCTCGTCATCTGCGGCATCATGATCGGTTATATCTGCTCGGCTGTCACCGACATCGTGGTGACCTTCGCTCAGGACTCCAACATCGTCAATCTCCACAACTGGTCGATGGGCAGCTTTTCCGGCATGACCTGGGCCAATGTGGGTGCAGCGGCCTGCGTGGTGCTGCCCGCGCTGGCGGCGGCGTTCCTGCTCTCGAAGCCCATGGCGGCCTACCAGATGGGCGAGAGCTACGCCAGGAGCGTCGGCGTACCGGTGCGGGCCTTCTCGACGGCCCTCGTGCTGCTTTCCAGCCTGCTTTCCGCCTGCGTGACGGCCTTTGCAGGCCCCATCTCCTTTGTGGGCATCGCGGTGCCGCATCTGGTCAAGAACCTGCTGGGCAGCGCAAAGCCCCTTTATGTCCTGCCGGGCTGCTGTCTGGGCGGGGCAGCGTTCTGCCTGCTCTGCGACCTCATCGCCCGCAGCCTGTTCGCGCCCACTGAGCTGTCCATCAGCTCGGTGACGGCGGTTTTCGGTGCGCCGGTGGTCATCTGGCTGCTGGTGCGCCGCCAGACACAGGAGGGCCGGGAATGAGTGATCCGAAATTCTACTGCCGCGCCGAGGACCTTGCCATCGGCTACGGCAAAACGCCCCTGATGGAGCACATCGGACTCGGCGTCGGGAAGGGGACCATCCTCACCCTCATCGGCCCCAACGGCGCGGGAAAATCCACCCTGCTCAAGACGCTGGCAGCGCAGCTGGCCCCCCAGGGGGGCGCTGTCCTGCTGGACGGCAAAAATCTCGCGGACTACTCCGGCCCGGAGCGCGCCCGCAAAATGGCCCTGATGGTGCCTCACACCCGCCGCACCGAGCTGATCACCTGCTTCGAGATGGCGGCCGCCGGGCGCTACCCCTACACGGGACGGCTGGGTGTCCTCTCGGCAGAAGATAAGCGCCAGGTCCATGCCGCGCTGGCCCTCGTGGGGGCCGAGGCGCTGGCAGGCCGGGACTTCAACCGCATCAGCGACGGCCAGCGCCAGCGCGTCCTGCTGGCTCGGGCCATCTGCCAGCAGCCGGAGCTGATATTATTGGACGAGCCTACGTCTTTCCTTGACATCAAGGGCAAGGCCGAATTGCTGGCCATCCTGAAAAACCTCGCCCGCGACAAGAAGATGGCCGTCATCCTGAGCCTCCACGAGCTGGAGCTGGCGCAGAAAGTTTCCGACAAGGTCGTCTGCGTCTCGGCAGCGGGCGTCTCGGACGTCATGACGCCGGAAAAGGCCTTTGCCCGGGAAAACATCTGCAAAATTTATGAGCTGACCGATGAGCAGTACGCATTCCTCTACGGCGAAGAAAAAGCGCCGGAGGAAAAGCGCCCGCTCTTTGAGCACTACGTCCGCAGCGGCCAGAAGCTCCTGCGCTGCGGCTATACCACCGGCACCTGTGCGGCGCTGGGCGCGGCGGGCGCGGCACGGTTGCTGCTCACCGACCGCACCCCCGAGACAGTGGCCCTCCGCACCCCAAAGGGCATCGTGGTGGAGGTAGAGCCTATCTTCTGCCGCCTGTCCGGCGAGGGGGCTGAGTGCGCCATCCGGAAGGACGGCGGCGACGATGTGGACGTGACCACCGGTCTGCCGGTCATCGCCAGTGTCGCCCTCCGGCCCGAACTGGCCGGCGAGGTGCGCATCCACGGCGGTGAGGGCGTGGGCCGGGTAACAAAGCCCGGTCTCGACCAGCCTGTGGGCGAAGCTGCCATCAACCACGTCCCCCGGGCCATGATAAAGGAAGCGCTGGAAAAGGAGGCCGAATCTGCCGGGTACGCGGGCGGCTTTGACGTCACCATCTCCATCGAGGGCGGGGCCGAAACGGCGAAGCGCACCTTCAACCCCCATATGGGCGTGGAAGGGGGCCTCAGCGTCCTCGGCACCAGCGGCATCGTCGAGCCCATGAGCCAGCAGGCCATCCTCGACACCATCCAGCTGGAAATGGGGCAGGCGGCGCTTCGGGCCGGAAGCCCCCGGCGGCTCATCCTTGCCCCGGGCAACTACGGCCTCGACTATCTCCACGAGAAGATGCCCGCCCTAAAGAATATCCCGGTGGTCAAGACCTCGAACTTCATCGGGGATACGATGGATATGGCGGCGGCATCCCACTTCGAAGAGGTGGTGCTGGTGGGCCACATCGGCAAGCTGGTCAAACTGGCGGGCGGCGTCATGAACACCCACTCCCGCACAGCCGACTGCCGCACCGAGCTGCTCTGCGCCCACGCCGCCCTCTGCGGTGCATCCCGGGACGTCTGCGCGGCCCTGATGAACGCGGCTACCACCGACGCCTGCATGGAGATCTTAGACGAAGCAGAGATGAGAGAACCGGTGCTGTCCAGTCTGCTGGACGCCATCCAGCTCCACCTCGACCGCCGCGCCGCCGGGGCGTTCCGGGTGGGCGCGGTGCTCTTCTCGAACCAATACGGCCCGTTGGGCCAGACCAGGACTGTAAAGGAGCTGCTGGACGAATGGAAAAACGGATAGGCACTTTTTACGGCGTCAGCGTCGGCCCGGGCGACCCCGAGCTCATGACCCTGCAGGCTGTCCGCCGCCTCGAAAACTGCCCGGTCATCGCCGCGCCCCAGACCCCAAAGGGCGGGATGCTGGCGCTGGACATCGCAAAAGGTGCGGTGGATCTGAGCGGCAAGACCATCCTGCCGCTGCGCTTCGCCATGAGCCTTGACCCGGCGGTGCAGAAAGCCGCCCACGTCGAGGCGGCCCGGGCTGTGAAAGAATATCTCGACGCCGGGCAGGATGTCGCCATGCTCAACCTCGGCGACGTGTCCGTCTACGCGACCTTCGGCTACCTGCAGGAGATCTTGGAGGCCGAGGGCTGCAAGACCGTGATGCTCCCCGGCGTGACGAGCTTCTGCGCCGCTGCGGCCCGGCTGGGCCAGTCCCTGACGGGCGGCATGGAGCAGCCGCTGACCATCGCCCCGGGGCGCTGCGCCGCTGAGGTGCTGGCCGCACCGGGCGCAAAAGTGCTGATGAAATCGGGCCGTCAGCTGCCCGAGACGCTGGCCGCGCTGGCCGACGCCGGGCTTCTGAGCCGGAGCGCGATGGTCTGTAACTGCGGCCTGCCGAACGAGGAGGTCTGGCCCGACCTGGCCGATTATGACCCGGTCCGGTCGGCGGGCTATTTCGCAACGATTTTGGTGAAGGAGGGGTAAGATATGGTCCATTTTGTAGGAGCCGGGCCGGGTGCGCCCGACCTCATCACCCGGCGGGGCGCGGCCCTGCTGGCCGATGCCGACTGCATCATCTACGCGGGCAGTCTCGTCAACCCGGCCCTGCTGGGGCTGGCGAAGCCCGGCTGTGCCATCTACAACAGCGCGGAAATGACGCTGGAACAGGTGCTGGACACCATCCGCGCCGCCGAAAAGGCCGGCGGAACCACGGTCCGCCTCCACACCGGCGACCCCTGCCTCTACGGGGCCATCCGGGAGCAGATGGACGCGCTGGATGCTGACGGCATCCCTTATGATGACACCCCGGGCGTGTCCAGCTTCTGCGGTGCGGCGGCGGCACTCTGTGCCGAGTACACCCTGCCCAACGTGAGCCAGACCGTCATCATCACCCGGATGGAGGGCCGCACTCCTGTTCCTGAGGCCGAACAGCTGGCAAAGCTGGCTGCTCACGGGGCTACCATGGTCATCTTCCTCTCCATCGGGCTGGTGGACAAAGTCCGGCAGGCCCTTCTCGAGAGCGGCGGCTACCGCCCCGATACCCCTGCCGCTGTGGTCTATAAGGCCACCTGGCCCGAGCAGAAGGTGGTGCGCTGCACCGTCTCCACACTGGCCGAGGAGACCCGCAAAAACGGCATCACCAAGACCGCCCTCATCGTCGTAGGCGACTTTCTGGGCGAAAACTACGAGCGCAGCAAGCTCTACGATCCCGCCTTTACCACCGAGTTCCGGCAGGGGACGGAGGCCGGGCAGTGAGCCGGGCATATCTGGCCTTCACCGCAAAAGGCGAAGCGCTGGCCCATCGGCTGGCGGAAGCTTTGCCCGGCAGCGTGAGCCGTTGCGGCGGAGACGTGACCCTGAAAGACTGGACGGCGGAGCATTTTGCACAGGATGAGGCCCTGATTTTTGTGGGAGCTGTGGGCATCGCGGTGCGGGCCATCGCGCCCCACTGCAGGAGCAAGGCCGCCGACCCGGCGGTGGTGGTCGTGGACGAGGGCGGGAACTTCGCCGTGCCGCTCCTGTCGGGCCATCTGGGCGGTGCCAACGCGCTGGCCCGGGCGCTGGCAAAAGCGTGCGGCGCGGTGCCGGTCATCACGACGGCCACCGACGTCAACGGTCTCTTCGCCGTGGACCTCTGGGCCAAGGCCCAGAACTGCGCTGTCCTTGAGCCGGAGCGCATCAAGCGCGTCAGCGGCGCCCTGCTGGCCGGGCAGACTGTCCGGTACTGGTCGCCGTGGCCGGTGGCGGGGGAGGCCCCCGCCGGAGTGGAAAAAACTGACGCACCCGAAGCCGCCGACTTCGCCCTGACCCTCACGCCGCAGGGCGAGGCGCTCCACCTCGTACCCCGGATCGGGGTGCTGGGGGTGGGGTGCCGCCGCGGCACGACGGCGCAGCAGCTGGAAGAAGCCTTTGCGGCGTTCTGTGCCGCGTCCGGTCTCAGCCCGGCGGCGGCCTGCGCAGCCGCCAGCATCGACCTGAAAAAAGATGAGCCGGGGCTTGCAGAGTTTTGCAAAGCCCACGGCTGGCCCATCACGTTCTATCCGGCCGACGAACTGCGGGCCGTGCCGGGACAGTTCACCCCGTCGGCCTTTGTGGCAAGTGTCACCGGCGTGGACAACGTCTGTGAGCGCTCGGCGGTAAAAGCCTCGGGCGGGACGCTCCTTCTGCCCAAAACGGCAGGCGGCGGCGTGACGCTGGCGCTGGCCGTCCGCCCCTTTGCACCCGATTGGAGGACAGAGCAATGAGTGAGAGTAAAAAGACCGTGTTCGTCGTGGGGCTTGGCCCCGGCGGCGGACAGTTTCTGACCGTGCAGGCGCAGAGCGCCTTGCAGCAGGCCGAGGTGTTGTGCGGCTATACGGTCTACATCGACCTTGTGCGCCCCCTCTACCCGGAAAAAGAGTGTTACACCACCGGCATGACCCGGGAGATCGACCGCTGCCGCTGGGCGCTGGACACCGCCCGGGCGGGTCGGGACGTGGCGCTGGTCTGCTCCGGCGACGCCGGGGTCTACGGCATGGCCAGCCCGCTGCTGGAGCTGGCCGAAGAGTACCCGGACGTCAACGTGGAGGTCGTCCCCGGCCTGACCGCCGCCCTCAGCGGCGGCGCGGTGCTGGGTGCGCCGCTGGCCCACGATTTCTGCGTCATCTCGCTGTCGGACCGCCTCACGCCGTGGGAGGTCATCGAAAAGCGGCTGGTCTGCGCCGCCCAGGGCGATTTCGCACTGGCGCTGTATAATCCCTCGTCCAAGGGCCGCCCGGACTATCTGCGCCGGGCCGTGGACGTCCTGCTGGCGAACGGCAAAGCCCCGGACACCCTCTGCGGTTCTGTGCGGAACATCGGCCGGGAAGGGCAGGAAAAGCACATCCTGCCTCTCAGCCAGCTCCGGGACACTGAGGTGGATATGTTCACCACCGTCTTTGTGGGGAACGCCGCCACCCGCGCGCTGAGCGGGCGGATGGTCACGCCGCGGGGGTACCGCCGATGAATGTCGTCGTTTTCAGCGGCACTACCGAGGGGCGGGAGCTTTCCCGCCAGCTGGCGGCGCTGGGCATCGAAGTCACCGTCAGCGTGGCCACCCCGCTGGGACAGGAAGAGCAGGGGAGCACCCCCGGCGTCACCGTCCGGTGCGGGCGGCTCCTGCCCGATGAGATGGCTGCGCTCTTGGGGGATGCCGCCCTCTGCATCGACGCCACCCACCCTTACGCAGTGGAGGCGACCAAAAACATCAAAGCAGCGGCAGAGAAGGCCGGGGTGGAATACCTCCGCCTGCTGCGCCCGGCCAGTCCGCTGCCGGAAAACTGTCTCGTCTTTGAGAGCGCAAAGCAGGCAGCCGAGGCGCTGGCCGCAAAAGAGGGCAACCTTCTATTGGCCACCGGGGCCAAGGAGCTGGCGCAGTTTGCGGCCATCCCGCCCGAGCGGCTCTACCCCCGTGTTCTGCCCACGCTGGAAAGCATCGCAGCCTGTGAGGCGGCGAACATCCCCCACCGCAACATCATCGCCATGCAGGGCCCCTTCAGCTTTGCCCTCAATCAGGCCATGATGGAGCAGTTCCATATCCGCTGGCTCGTCACAAAGGACGGCGGCGCGGCCGGAGGCTTCGACGAAAAAGCCGCCGCCGCCTCTGCCGCCGGGGCGCAGCTGGTGGTCATCCGCCGCCCGCCCGAGCAGGGCGAGACGGCTTTCGAGGTGTTGAAACGCTGCAAGGAGATGATAAGATGAATGTGACACTCATCGGCATGGGCTCCGGCCAGCCGGAGAACCTGACCCTTCAGGGCCTGGCCGCACTGCGGCAGGCCGACCTCATCCTGGGCGCACGGCGTCTGCTGGCAGTTCTGCCTGCCGGCTGCACCGAGAACCGCGCCGCCGCCTACCGCCCCGACGAGGTGGCAGAGCTGCTGCAGACTTCCGGCGCAGAGAACGCCGTGCTGGTCTACAGCGGCGACACCGGCTTTTACTCCGGCGCGTCCTCCATGATGGAAAAGCTGGAGGCCCTCGGCGTCCGCGCCCGGGTGCTGCCTGGCCTTTCCAGCATCCAGCTGCTGGCGGCGGCGCTGGGCCGTCCGTGGCAGGGGTGGAACCTTGTTTCGGCCCATGGCCGCACCTGTGACCCGGTGGCCGAGTGTATGCAGGGCAGACCCACCTTCTTCCTCACCGGCGGCAGCGAAGACCCCGCCACCCTCTGCGCCCAGCTGGCGGCAGAGGGCTTCGGGGACGTGCAGGGCGTCGTGGGCCAGTGCCTCGGCACGCCGGAAGAGAAGCTCTTCCGCGGCAGCGTCAAAGAGCTGGCCGCAGGCCGCTTCAACAGCCTGAGCGTCCTTCTCGTGGAGGCGGTGGAGGGACTGCCCCGCCGCGCCCCGGGCCTGCCGGACGAAGCCTTCGAGCGGGGCGACGTTCCCATGACCAAGCAGGAAGTCCGGGCCGCTGTGCTGGCGAAGCTGGCCGTCCGCCCGGAAGACATCCTGTGGGACGTGGGGGCCGGGACGGGCAGCGTCAGCGTGGAGCTGGCATTGGCCGCGCCCCGGGGCCGGGTGTACGCGGTGGAGTGCAGGCCGGAGGGATGTGCGCTCATCAAAGCCAACCGCGAAAAATTCAGGACCCGGAACCTCGTCCTCGTGGAGGGGCTTGCCCCCGCCGCGCTTTCGGACCTGCCCGCGCCGGACGCTGTTTTCATCGGCGGCAGCAAGGGCAGCCTTGCCGCCATCGTGGACGCCGCGCTGGATAAGAACCCCGACGCCCGCATCTGCGTGTCGGCCATCGCCCTTGAGAGCCTTTCGGCGGCGGTGGCCGCGCTGACGGCCAAAGGCCGGACCGTGCAGGTGAGCCAGATCGCCGTCAGCCGGGCCAGGGCCGTGGGCGGACTGCACCTTATGATGGCCCAGAACCCCATCTACCTCATCACAGGAGAATGACATGATACAGTTTCTGCTGGCGGCGCCCCGCTCGGGCAGCGGCAAGACCACCATGACCTGCGCCCTGCTCATGGCGCTGAAGCGGCGGGGCTGTGCGCCCTGCGCCTTCAAGAACGGGCCGGACTACATCGACCCCATGTTCCACCGGGCCGTGCTGGGGGTGGAGAGCCGCAACCTCGACCTCTTTTTCTCTGCGCCCGAGACGGTGCGCACCCTCTACGCGAAGGGCGCCGCCGGCCACGGTGCGGCGGTGTGCGAGGGGGCCATGGGCTTTTACGACGGCCTCGGCGGCGTGAGCGACAGGGCCAGCGCGTGGCATCTGGCCGACACACTGGACCTGCCGGTGCTGCTGGTGGTGGAGCCAAAGGGTCAGAGCCTGACGCTGGCCGCAGAGCTGAACGGGCTCGTAAACTTCCGCACCCCCAGCCACATCGCAGGCATCCTGCTGAACAACTGCACGGCACGGATGCACGTTCTGCTGGCCCCGATGCTGGAAAAAGAGACGGGTCTGCCGGTGCTGGGCTTTCTGCCGAAACTCCCGGAGGCCGTCATCGGTTCCCGCCATCTGGGCCTCTACACGGCGGCGGAAGTGGAAAATTTACAGCAGAAGCTGGCCCTTCTGGCCGACGCGGCGGAGGAGCACATCGACTGGCCCCGCCTGCTGGCCCTCTGCGAAAAGGAGCCGCCCGCCCTGCCGGTGCAGCCGGAGACGCCTCCGGCCCGTGTCCGCATCGCCGTGGCGCAGGACGAGGCGTTCTGCTTTACTTACGCCGAGACGCTGGAGGCCTTTCGGGACGCCGGGGCAGAGGTGGTCTTTTTCAGCCCCCTCCGCGACACGGCTCTGCCGGAAAACATCGGCGGGCTGTATCTGCCCGGCGGCTACCCGGAACTTCACGCAAGAGAATTGAGTGAAAATACCTCGCTTCTGCGCGAGATAAAGCGAAAAATCGAGTCCGGTCTGCCCACAGCGGCCGAGTGCGGGGGCTTCCTCTATCTGGGGCAGAGCCTCACGGACGCCGAGGGGCAGAGCTGGCCGATGGTGGGCGTTCTGCCGGGCGAAGCAAAAGATGCCGGACGTCTCGTCCGCTTCGGCTACGCCGCGCTGAGCGCAGACTCGGACAGTATGCTCTTCCGGGCCGGGGAGAGCTTTCCCATCCACGAATTCCACCACTGGGATTCCACCGCCAACGGCACGGCCCTCGCGGCAAAAAAGCCGGTGGGCGGCGCAGCGTGGCGGTGCGGATCTGTAAACGAGCATTTCTATGCGGGCTTCCCGCATTTGTACTGGGCGGGTACGCCCCTGCCGCAGCGCTTTGCCGCCGCGGCTGAAAATTACAGGAGAGACCATGACTGAGACAGAACTCGCCGCCCTCTGTGCGGCCGTCACGCCGCCGGACGAAGCCGCCCGGGCGGCGGCGCACGCCCACTGGGCCAGCCTTGCAAAGCCGCTGGGCGGGCTGGGCGGATTGGAAACGACCATCGAGGACGCCGCCGCCCTCACCGGCAGCGCAAAGCTGGATATTTCCTGCCGGGCGGTGCTGGTGCTCTGCGCCGATAACGGTGTGGTGGCCCAGGGCGTCAGCCAGACCGACAGCAGCGTGACCCGCGTCGTGGCTCAGAACCTCGCCGCCCGCCGCACCAGCGTCTGCCGGATGGCACAGACCGCCCGGTGCGAGGTGGTGCCGGTGGATATGGGCATCGCGGGCGAACCGGTCCCGGGCGTCCTCGACTGCCGCATCGCCCCCGGCACAGCGGACTTCACCTTCGGCCCGGCTATGAGCAGGGCTGAGGCTGTGGAGGCCATCGGCAGGGGCATCCAGCTGGTGCGGGAGCAGAAGAAAGCGGGCGTCGGCCTGCTGGCTACCGGTGAGATGGGCATCGGCAACACCACGACATCCAGCGCCGTGGCCGCTGTGCTGCTGGGCCAGCCCGTCGAAGTGATGACGGGCCGGGGCGCGGGCCTTTCGGACGAGGGACTTGCCCGGAAGATCGACGCCATCCATCGCGGCATCGCAAAAAATCAGCCCGACTCTGCCGATGCACTGGACGTGCTGGCAAAGCTGGGCGGTTTCGATATTGCCGGACTCTGCGGCGTCTTCCTCGGCGGGGCGCTGGAAGGTGTGCCGGTGCTGGCCGACGGTTTCATCAGCTGTGTGGCGGCGCTCTGCGCTGTCCGGTTCTGCCCGGCTGCGGCCAAGGCTGTTTTTGCAAGCCATTGCTCCACCGAGCCGGCCGCAAAGCTGGTGCTGGACGCTCTGAACAAAAAAGCCCTTATTACGGCGGGCCTGCATCTGGGCGAAGGCACCGGCGCGGTGGCCGCCATCCCGCTGTGGGACATGGCGCTGGCCGTCTACGATGGCTGTTATTCCTTTGAAGAGGGCGGCATCGAAGCCTACACGCCGCAGGGAGGCGAAGGATGCTGACGCTGGTGCTCGGCGGCGCGGCCAGCGGCAAGAGTGCCTACGCCGAGAGCCTTGTGCTCAAGACCGGCCTGCCCCGCTATTACCTCGCCACCATGCAGGTCTGGGATGCCGAGTGCGCCGCCCGGGTGGAAAAGCACCGGAAAATGCGGGCGCAAAAGCAGTTCGAAACGCTGGAATGCCCGCTCCACCTCGACCGTCTGTCCCTGCCCGGCCGGGGGACCGTCCTGCTGGAAGACCTCGGCAACCTCGTCGCCAACGAGCTTTACAGCCCCGGCGGGGCAGGAAAGCACACCGCCGAGGCCGTTTTGGCCGGGCTGGAACGCCTCGCCGCCGGGTGTGATAATCTTATCGTCGTATCGAACGAGGTGTTCAGCGGCGGTGCCGACTACGCGGGCGACACCGACCAGTATCTGCTGGCGCTGGCGCAGGTGAACAACGCTTTCGCCGCCCGGGCGGACAACGTCTGCCGGGTGGTCTGCAGCTTGCCGGTGTACTACAAAGGGGGAGAAAAGCTGTGACTGTTTTGCAGACCATCGCGGTGGCCTTTGCGATGTTTTCGGCCCTGCCGGTGCCGCAGTTCGAGTGGAACGAAAAAAATATGCGGTACGCCATGTGTGCCTTCCCCCTCATCGGGCTGGTGTGCGGCGGGCTGTGGTGTCTCTGCGGCGTCCTGCCCCTGCCGGGGCTGGCCCGGGCGGCGGCGTTCTGCCTCGTGCCGGTGGCCGTCACCGGCGGCATCCATCTCGACGGCTACGCCGACACTTCGGACGCCCTCTCGAGCTACGGCGACCGCGAAAAAAAGCTTGAAATTCTGAAAGACTCCCACTGTGGGGCCTTCGCTGTCATCCGGCTGTGCTGCTACTTTGTGGCCTACTTCGGCCTCTGCGGCAGTGTGCGGTTCACACCCCGGGCGGGCCTGTGCTGGACGCTGGCGCTGGTGCTGGAGCGGGCGCTGTCGGGCTTTGCCGTGGCGGCGTTCCCGCTGGCGAAAGACACCGGCCTCGCCCATACTTTTGCCACAGCGGCCGACAAGCAGACCGTCTGCCGCTTCCTCTGCGGCCTGTCGGCTCTGCTCATCCTGGCGCTGACGGCGCTGGGCGGCGGCGGGCTGGCGGCGGCGGCGCTTCTGGCGCTGTGGCGCTATTATTTCGTGGCAAAAAAGCAGTTTGGCGGCATCACCGGCGACCTGGCCGGGTGGTTTTTACAGCGGGCCGAGCTGTGGATGCTGGCGGCGCTGGCCGTCAGCCAGTGGGGAGGAGTGCTGTAAATGATGTTTATCACAGGGCCGCTTTACAGCGGCAAGCGCACCTTTGCGCGGAACTTCCGGGGCAGCATCATCGCCGATGTGCAGGACGCCGCCGCCGAGACTCAGACCCCGGAGCAGCTCGAAACGCTGGCCCGGGAGCTGGCGGAATATGATATTGTCATCGCCACCGAGGTCGGCGGCGGTGTTGTCCCGATGGATGCTGAGGAGCGCGCCGGGCGGGAGTCCGCCGGACGGCTGGCCTGCCTGCTGGCAGAGCGCGCCGACTGCGTGGTGCAGATGTTCTGCGGCATCCCGACAGTATTGAAAGGAGAATTACCCCAATGTTGATCTATCTGCTGCGTCACGGCCTGACCGAATACAACGCCCAGAAGCGCTATCAGGGCCAGCGCGACATCCCGCTCTCGGCGGAGGGCCTGAGCCAGCTGCGCCGGGCCGACATCGACCCGAAGGTGGTCTATATCACCCCGCTGCAGCGGACGGCCCAGACGGCCCGGGTGCTCTTCCCGGAGGCAGAGCTCGTGGTCGTGAAGGACCTGCAGGAGATGTGCTTCGGCAGCTTCGAGGGCAAAAACTACGTCGAGATGGAGCACGACGCCGATTATCAGGCGTGGGTGCAGGCCAACTGCGAGAGCAAATGCCCCGACGGTGAGCGGAAGGACGACTTCTCGAACCGCATCTGCAGCGCCTTCTCTGCTCTGGTGGACAAGGCGCTGGCCGACGGCGAAGAACTGCTGGTCATCCTGGCCCACGGCGGCACCCAGATGGCGGCGATGGAGCGGTACGCCCTGCCCAGGCGCGATTATTATGCGTGGTGCGGCCCCAACGCGGGCGGCTATGTGCTGGATGCCGCCGACTGGGCCGAGAAGCGCCAGCTCCGCCTCGTGAAGACCGTGCAGTACACGAAAGACGCGGAGGCCGGCGTATGATGACCGCCTGGGCTGTGCTGGGAGGCTTCGTGCTGGATGCCATTTTCGGCGACCCGGCGTGGCTGCCCCACCCGGTGGTGTACATGGGCAAAGCCATCTCCCGGCTGGAAAAATTCCTCCGCGCCCGCCTGCCCAAAACGCCGCAGGGCGAGCTGCTGGGCGGTGCAGTGGTGGCGTTCTGTCTGCCGGTGGGGACGCTGCTGTTCACGGGCCTTGTCTGCTGGGGCGCGGCGATGCTTCACCCGCTGCTGGGGCTGGCCGTCCAGATGTTCTGGTGCGGGCAGGCACTGGCCGCAAAGGGACTGGTGCAGGAGAGCACGAATGTCTATGCCGAGCTGAAAAAAGGCAGCCTGCCCGCCGCCCGGAAGGCTGTGAGCCGCATCGTGGGCCGCGACACCGAAGCCTTGACTGCCGAGGGCGTGACCAAGGCTGCGGTGGAGACCGTGGCCGAAAACGCCAGCGACGGCGTCATCGCGCCGCTGCTCTATATGCTGCTGGGCGGTGCGCCGCTGGCCCTGACCTACAAGGCCATCAACACCATGGACAGTATGCTGGGCTACAAGAGCGAGAAATATCTCTATTTTGGCCGCGCTGCTGCAAAACTGGACGATGTGGCGAACTATATCCCGAGCCGTCTGGCGGCGCTGCTCTGGATCATGGCGGCGGCGTTCACCCGCAATGACGCCAAGGGCGCGTGGCGCATCTGGCGGCGGGACCGCCGCAATCACGCCAGCCCCAACAGCGCCCAGACTGAGAGCGCCTGCGCCGGTGCGCTGGGCGTCCAGCTGGCCGGGCCGGCCTATTATTTCGGGGAATATTACCCGAAGCCCACCATCGGCGACCCGCTGCGGCCTATCGAGCCGGAGGATATTCTGCGGGCAGATCGGATGATGTATGTAGCCAGCGGGTTTGCGCTGGCGTTTGGATGTGCGATACGGGGGGTCTTGGGATGAAACAACTGGTCCACGGCGGTGACTGGATGGGCTACCGCGAACGCTTTGGCCGCGACGCGCTGGATTTTTCGGCGAACGTCAGCCCACTCGGTCTGCCCGAAGGGGTGGCGCAGGCCATCCGGGATGCACTGCCTCTGGCCGACCGCTACCCCGACCCCCTCTGCCGCACCCTGCGGGCGGCGCTGAGCCGGGCCGAGGGTGTGCCGCAGGAGCGTATCCTCTGCGGCAACGGCGCGGCGGACCTCATCTTCCGGCTGGTCTGGGCCGTAAAGCCCCATAAGGCGCTGGTGACAGCCCCGACTTTTGCCGAGTACGCCTCTGCATTGGATACGGTGGAGTGTGAAGTGAAACGCTTCTTCCTCGATGAAACGAATGATTTCGCCCCGACGGACGCCCTCGTGGACGCCGTGGACGAGAGCATCGACATGGTGTTCCTCTGCCAGCCGAACAATCCGACGGGGCAGCTGGCCTCACCCGAGCTGGTGAAAAAGCTGCTGCGCCGGTGCGAGGAGTGCCACACGATTTTGGCCGCAGATGAGTGCTTTCTGGACTTTCTGCCCGACGCCGACGGGTGGACCGCGAAGCCTCTGCTGGAAAGTGGGGACCTCGTCATCCTGAAAGCTTTTACCAAGCTCTACGGCATGGCCGGCGTCCGGCTGGGTTACTGCCTCTGCGGCGACGAAACGCTTCTGGAAAAAATGCAGACAGCGGGCCAGCCATGGGCCGTGTCCAGTCTGGCGCAGGCGGCAGGCGTCGCGGCCCTGAAAGAAACCGCTTATGTGGACGAGGTGCGCGCCCTTATCGCCCGGCAGCGGCCCGTTCTGACGGCGGGCCTGCGGGCGCTGGGCCTGCGGGTCATCGATGGAAAGGCAAACTATCTGCTCTTCCGCGCACCCGCCGACCTGAACGAGAGGCTTCGTCCGCTGGGAACACAGGTGCGCAGCTGCGCGAATTATCCGGGCCTCGGGCCGGAGTGGTACCGCACGGCGGTGCGCACGGCCCCCGAGAACGCCCGGCTGCTGGAACTTATGAAAGAGGTGCTGGGATGAACAGGGCAAAATGCATCATGGTGCAGGGTACGATGAGCGGTGCAGGCAAAAGCCTGCTCTGCGCGGCGCTCTGCCGCATTTTTGCGCAGGACGGCCTGCGCGCCGTGCCGTTCAAGAGCCAGAACATGGCTCTGAACAGCTTCGTCACCAAAGACGGCCTCGAGATGGGCCGGGCGCAGGTGGTGCAGGCGCAGGCCGCCGGTGTCGAGCCGGACGTGCGGATGAATCCCATCCTCCTGAAGCCCAGCAGTGACGTAGGCAGTCAGGTCATCGTCAACGGCGAGGTGCGGGGCCAGATGAAAGCGTCGGAGTATTTCCGCACGAAACGGCAGCTGGTGCCGGACATCCTGAAGGCATATGACAGCCTCGCCGAGGAGGCTGACGTCATCGTCATCGAGGGCGCGGGCAGCCCGGCAGAGATCAACCTCAAGAGCGAGGACATCGTGAACATGGGCCTCGCCGAGATGGTGGACGCGCCGGTGCTTCTGGTGGGCGACATCGACCGGGGCGGCGTGTTCGCCCAGCTTTACGGCACGGTGGAGCTGCTGGAAGAAAAAGAACGCCGGCGCATCAAGGGGCTCGTCATCAATAAATTCCGTGGGGATGTAGAAATTCTGCGCCCCGGCCTTTCGATGCTGGAAGAAAAGACCCATCTGCCCGTGGTGGGCGTCGTACCGTACCTGAAGGTGGACATCGAGGACGAGGACTCCCTGAGCCAGCGCCTCGAGATGCGGGACGGCAAAAAGCCGCTGGATGCGGCTATCATCCGTCTGCCGCATCTGTCCAATTTTACGGACTTCATACCGCTGGAACAGCACCCGCTGCTGGGCGTGCGGTATGTTTCGAACGCTCATGAGCTGGGCGCACCCGACCTCATCCTGCTGCCGGGGACGAAAAACACGGTGGACGACCTGCTCTGGCTGCGGCAGTGCGGGCTGGAAACGGCTCTGCTCAAGCTGGCCGCGAAAGGCACGCCGGTGCTGGGCGTCTGCGGCGGCTACCAGATGCTGGGCCAGACCCTCGACGACCCCACCGGCAGCGAGAGCGGCCGGCAGCAGACTCTGCGGGGGCTGGGTCTGCTGCCCACCCGGACCGTGTTCAGCGAGCAGAAGCGCCGTGTACAGGTCAAAGCGACCGTTGCCGCCGCCCCCTTTGCGGGTGCAGAGCTGGAAGGCTATGAGATACACACCGGCGTGACCGAGGCTGAGGGCGAACCCTTCGCCCACTACCCCGACGGAGGCCGGGAAGGCTGCGTGCAGGGCAATGTGTTTGGCACCTACCTCCACGGTCTGTTCGACACCGGTACGCTGACCGAGGCGCTGGCGGGCTGGCTCTGCCGCCGGAAGGGCATCGACCCCTCCGACGCAGCCCTCATCCCGATGGAAGAGTACCGCCGCCAGCAGTTCGACATCCTGGCCGACGGTGTGCGCGGGGCGCTGGATATGGACGCGGTGTATGCCGCGATGGGAATGGAGAAGCGCTGAATGGAACAGGGACTTTTGCATCTGTACTGGGGCGACGGAAAGGGGAAGACCACCGCCGCTATGGGTCTTGCGCTCCGTGCGCTGGGGTCCGGGAAGCGGGTGGTCATCGTCCAGTTTTTGAAGAGCGGGAACAGCGGCGAGATACCGCTTCTGGCCCAGCTTGGCGCGGAGATCTACCGGGGCAAGGCCGGGCAGAAATTCGTCTTTCAGATGACGCCGGAGGAAAAGGCCGCGACCCGGGAACTGCAAAACCAGAACCTCGCCGCCTCCATGGCACAGCCTGCCGACCTGCTGATACTGGACGAAGCCGGGAGCGCAGAAGAGCTGGATATGGTGGACGTCGATCTATTAAAAAAGGCCGTTCTGGAGCGGCCTGCTGGGTGTGAGTGCGTCCTGACGGCCCACACACCGCCCCAGTGGATGCTGGACGCCGCCGACTACTCCACCGAGATGAAATGCCACCGCCACCCCTACCAGAAGGGGATAAAAGCACGAAAGGGGATAGAATATTGACGCCGCAGCATCATTTACCTGCTGACATTGAGCGGACGAGCTTCCACATCATCACCGAAGAGCTGGAAATGATGGGCATGACCCCGCCGCCCAAGCACGAAGCCGTGGTCAAGCGGGTCATCCACACCACCGCCGACTTCGACTATGCGCGGAATCTCCACTTCACCCCCCGCGCGGTGGAGCAGGCCGTCAAGGCCCTCCACGCCGGGGCCGTCATCGTGACCGATACAAACATGGCGCTGGCTGGCATCACCAAGCCCGGTCTGGAGAAGCTGGGCGGCACGGCCTGCTGTTATATGGCTGACCCCGAGGTGGCCGCCGCCGCAAAAGAGGCTGGCACCACCCGGGCCGTCGCAGCGATGAAAAAGGCAGCGCAGGAGCATCCCGGGGCCATCCTTGCCGTCGGCAACGCGCCCACGGCTCTGCTGACGATTGCAGAACAAATCGAAAGCGGCCTGCGGCCCGCACTGGTCATCGGTGTGCCGGTGGGCTTCGTGAACGTGGTGGAGAGCAAGGAGCGGCTCTTCGCCGTCTGCGAAAAGCACGGCGTACCCGCCATCGTGGCGATGGGCCGCAAGGGCGGCAGCAATGTCGCCGCGGCCATCTGCAACGCCCTCATCTACTCCGCCGCCGAGATGCTCGACCCCTCGGCCCGGGGGTGGAAGTGAGCGGCAAATTTTGGAGAAACACAATGATACCTACAAGAAAGACCGATGAAAAATTTTATCGGCTGTTTTCGACCTTTCACGCCTTTTCAGAGCATCTGACCAAGCGGGAAGACAATGAACTGCGCGATAAATACGACCACAATGCGTTCTGTTATTCCGGCCAGCCCACGGAGGACGAGCTCCGGGCCGCGCTGGCTTATCAGAAAGCGCGGGGAGACGCCTTCCTCAAACTGGAAGGATACGAGCCGCTGGCCAATGCATTCGGCATGGAGTGCGAGGAGACTGTGACGATGGTTCTGCCGAAGGGAACAGACATCAGCGACTGGAAAGCGAATCCGGAGGTCTCGATCAAAACCCCGGACTTTGACCAACTAGAACAGCACGAGCTGAAATACTACGGGCCGTTGTACGGGGAAGATTTCACCGTGCGGAACAACCGGCATCTCCGGGAAAAACTGACCTACCTTGGAGCGTATCTGGGCGGGAAACTGGCGGGCGACTGCTATATTTTCGCATCCGATGGGTATGTCTGCATGGACGGCCTGCTGGTGGACGAGGATTTCCGGCACCAGTACATCGCCATGACCCTGATGAAGCATATTGCCGAAAAGGCGCAGGAGCGCGGAGAGATCCTGTATCTTCACGCTGACTCCGAGGATACACCGAAGGAACTGTATGCGAAGATGGGATTTCAGGCCGTTGACAAGCTCTATGAATATCTCTGCACCGATTTCTCGAAACTGAAAATATGAACGAATGCGCGCCGGATACGGCGATGGGCCTCCCAATGCGGGAGGCCTTTCTGTTACACCGTCGCCAGCACGGCGAGGATGCTCTGCCAGCGTTTGTTCTCGACGGCGGGCGCACGGCGGACGGGCCGGGACTGTACAGGCTGAGGCCGCTGAGCCGTCTGGGGCAGGGGAGCGAAAAGCGCGGCCTGCCATGCGGCGGCAAGCTGCATGGCCTCCGGGCAGCTCTGCAGGGTGCGGCGCTCGGCCCCGGCGAGGTAGTCGCCTAGCCAGCAGAGGATGGCCGCGATGTTCAGCTGTTCGGCGGCGCGGGTGCTCCAATAGCTCCAATGGGCGGGACGGCCCACGAACCGCTCCACCGTGATGAGCGCACCCTCCCGGGCGGCAGAGGGAGAGACCGTCCCACAACCACCGGCAGTATGGGCCAGAACATCCAGAATGCGCGCCATCCGGCCGCTGTCGAGGGCGTCGTCCCGGACAAAAGCAGAAAAATCCGTCTGGGCCAGCAGACCGTCGGCGGTGGCGGGGAAACGCCCCGTCAGCTCGCCCGAGGCGTTGTGGCAGCTCTGCCACCCTTTGCGGACGAGCTGGAAGTTCAGCTTCTGACGTCCCATCGTGGAATAGAACACTCGGGCCTTGCCGCTGACCGGCTCCTGCCGCAGCTCGAGATAAGCGTCTGCGCCTCCGAGGTCTTGGACCTTGACGCTAAGCACAAGGCGGTACTCAGGCTTCTGGCTGGACATGGCAAGATGCATCTCTTCAAAATAACGTGCGGCATCCATAGCGGTTCTCCTTCCTGTGGGCGCGGGGTGATGTGTAGGTGTGCGGCCCTTCGTTGGTTGTAGTATATCATAAATTGCACCATAATACAACTATAAGTTTGCAAATAAACCAAAAAACTTTTTGATTCTTCGGCAATGCAAAACAAGATGGTTGTGAGCGACAACAAAAATACGGGGCCGCTGGCAGCAGATACAACTGCACAGCGGCCCCGTACATTATTATGATTCAGTCGCCCAGCTCCCGTATCTCGTTCTGGATGAGTCGGCCTGCGGCCCGGGCCAGCTGGTCCATGCCCCGGATGCGGGCCATGTTCTTGCCGTAGATGCGGGAGGCGTCGGCGGCGCTGGCGTCTTCGCCCATAAAGACGGCGGAGACTCGCAGACCCTTCCGCTGCAGCGCCCGCACCTCGGCGGCGGCGTCCTCCACGCCCGCGCTGCCGCCGTAGTCGCGGCCCAGCGGGTCATCGGGAGAAGGTGGGATGCGGCGGCTGTCGTTTGGGGAGGCGTCCGTCAGGAGAATGAGCAGATGCCGCGCGGCGGGGCCGGGGTCGAAGTCGATGAGGTCGCCTGCGGCCCGCAGAGCCAGACCGTCCCGGTTCCAGCCCGAGGCGAAATACTGGCAGATGCCCTGTAAGATCTTCTCCTTGAAGCCCTTGAGCACCCGCAGGACGGTGTAGCCCCGCAGGCTGGAAAAGCAGCTCACCCGCACCGGGATGCCGCAGGCCGCGAGGCTCTGGGCGAGGATAGACCCCTGCGCTGCGATGACCTCCTGACAGTGCAGGCGGGAAGCCGAAGCATCCAGCAGCAGGTCAACGGTGAAGGACGGGTGGTTCTCTTCCTCCGCACAGCGGAACACCCGGTCGTCGTCCATGACGGTGCGCCAGACCCGCTCCGGGTCGAGGTTGCCGCTGCGGGCGACCCGGGCGTTGGGCTGCTGGTGGACGAGGATGCAGTTGCGTATCTGCTCGGTCAGCCGCAGCACAACGCTGCGGTGAAGCTCAAGGTTTTTGGAGTAGTAGACCCGGTTCCGCTCAGCCTGAAGCTGGGCCTGTTCGGCCAGGTGCTTTGCCTCGGGGGTAGGGGCCTGCTCCGGGCTGGGGACGCCAGAGGCAAACCAGAGGTGACAGCCCAGATGCTCCCCGGTGCAAAGCTCCTGCTCGGCCTTCTGCAGTCGCTCGGGCGGATAGAGCGACCGGCCAAAGCAGCTTTCGATGTAGGCGCGGTCTTCCTCGGCGCGCTGGCGCAGGGTGATGTGGGCCAGCCGCTTGTCGGCGTGGATGCCGCTGCCGGAGGCGTCCACCGAGCCGGAATGCTCCACCGTGACCCGGTCGGTCTTTATCATCTGAGTGGGCATGGTGCGGGTCATGAGCGACGCCAGCAGGCCGTCCAGATGGAGATGCAGCCCGGCCTTCTGATGCACCGTGCCGTTGAACAGCTCGAATTTGGCGTAGACGGCCAGCAGTGCGGCTCTCAGCTCGTCCGGCTTCGGGGGCGTCTCGGGACTGAGGGCAGCGTCGAGATCCTTTTCGTAGGGGGTCATGACCGGCGGCGTGCGCCCCTGCACAGCCCGCCAGCGCGCGGCCTGCATGGAGTAGACCAGCTGGTTCTTCGCCATCCACTCCTGCCGCGAGAGCTTGTACTGGATGCCGAAAAAGTAGTCCGCATGGGCGCGGCGGAGGGCCGAAAGCACCGGACGGCGGGGCAGTTCCAGCGCGTAGACCGCGCTCTCGAGGTAGAGCCAGGTCAAATCGTCCAGCATGGCCTGCCGGATGTCGCCCTCCCATGCGTCAAAGAGGCTGCGCACCAGCTCGTCGCCGTAGTATTTGTGGACCAGCCCCACGACGCAGTTCATGTAAAAATCAATGGTGCCGTCGGTGTTCCGGGCGAGGAACAGCGGCTCGAAGCCGTAGGCTCCTGCCGCTGCCCACACCTGATTGGCGGCCCGCCGCTCTTCGGCGGTGTAGCTCTGCGCTTCCATAAAAACGCCCCTTTTTTTAATCGAAGAGCTTTGCGGCGGTGAGCTGGGCCGGGATGCGGGCGGCAATGGCATCCCGGATGAGGCCCTGTTCGTAGGAGTCGAAGGCTTTGTTGGTGATGCCCATGTCCAGCGCAGCCCCGGCAGCGACGCCCCGGCGCATCAGGCGCAGGGCGTCCAGCATACCGCGCAGGTCGAGAGCTTTGGTGGAAATTTCCGCGCTGTCGCACTTTTTCTGCAAATCGAGGAAGAGCAGGGCGAACTGCCTGACATACTTGCTGTTCAAATCGGGGAACTGGGTGCGCAGGAGCTTTTCGAGGTTCTCCTCGGTGATGGTGGGCATCTGGATGACCACGAAGCGGGAGGTGAGGGCCTCGTTCAGCTCACGGGTGCCGGCGTAGCCGTAGTTCATGGTGGCGATGAAGCGGGTCTCCTCGGCCAGCGGGATGCGCTCGTAGCCCGGCACATCGATGGCACGGCGGAAATCCAGCACCGCGTGCAGGACGGCCAGCGCCTCGTTTTTGGCCATGTTGATCTCGTCCAGAACGCCGAAGCCGCCGCTCTGGGCGCAGCGGTAGACCGGGCCGGGGCGGAACTTGACCTGTCCGCCCTCGAAGGTGTCCATGCCGATGAGGGACGCCGCGTCCATATTGACGTGGAACGAGATGTCCCACGCGGGGCGTCCGAAGGCTGCGGCGAGGTTTTCGGCCAGCACATTCTTGCCGGTGGCCTTGCCGCCCGCCAGCAGCAGGTTTTCGCCGCAGAGCAGGGCGGCCAGCGCCTGTTCCCACACCTCTCTGCCGTAGTAGACGAAGGCAGGGGAGGGGATGCGGGGGCGCAGGGCCTCAGAAAGCTCGTGAGAGGCGCGGTATTCTTCCACAGCGCGCAGCAGGTCGGGGGAGATCCCTTCCTGCCGCAGCGTATCCATCAGAGCAGATGTTTCAGACATCCATGACATCTCCTTGCGGTTGGCAGTGCCAAACCAAAATTTCACCCTTATCATAGCACAACCCGCGCGGTTTGTGTAGGGCTTTGGCGGGCAAAAAAGCGGCAAAGAAGCAGAGAAAATAAAGGTGAAGCTATTTTAACAAACTCTCAGCCGAGACGTGCAGATTTCACGTTCAAAGTAAATTGACAGGCCGCTTAAAATACGATAAAATATTTTTCGTTGTGTCAAAGTGAAAAAGAAAGGCGTAAAAGTATGCTCGAAACCATCACAGCCGTCAATCAGGCGGTCAACAGCTTTATCTGGGGCATCCCGGCGATGGTCTGCATCATCGGCGTGGGCCTGCTGCTCAGTGTGCGGACAGGCTTTTTGCAGCTCCGGAAATTCCCCTATGCCATCAAAACGACCATTGGCCGCATTTTCCGCAAAAAGGACGCCTCTGACGGCGCTATGACTCCGTTCCAGGCAGTGTGTACGGCGCTGGCCGCTACCGTCGGCACCGGCAACATCGCCGGCGTGGCGGGCGCGATCGCCATCGGCGGGCCGGGTGCGGTGTTCTGGATGTGGTGCTCGGCTCTGCTGGGCATGTGTACCAAGTTCTCCGAAGTGACGCTGGCTGTGCATTTCCGCGAGCGGAACAAAAACGGCGAGCTGGTGGGCGGCCCCATGTACTATATTAAAAACGGCCTCGGCAGCCGGTGGCAGTTCCTCGCGGTGCTGTACTCGCTGTTCGGCGTGCTGACGGTCTTCGGCACCGGCAACGCCACCCAGGTCAACACCATCGTCACAGCCATCGACTCGGCTCTGCTGGCCTACGGCAGCAGCCTGAACAGCATCCTGCCCACGGTCAACCTCGTCGTGGGCGTGGTGGTGGCTATGATGGTGGCTATGGTGCTGCTGGGCGGCGTCAAGCGCATTGGCAGCGTGACCGAGAAGCTGGTGCCGTTTATGGCACTGTTCTACGTCGTGCTGGCACTGGGCGTCGTGGTCATCAACTACCGGCGCTTCCCGGCGGTGCTGGCCTCCATCGTCGGCGGTGCATTCGACCCGCAGGCCTTCACCGGCGGTGCCATCGGCAGCATCTTCCTCAGTATGCAGAAGGGCGTTTCCCGAGGCATCTTCTCCAATGAGGCCGGCCTCGGCACCGGCTCCATCGCTCACGCCTGCGCCGACACCAGCAAGCCCGTCAAGCAGGGGATGTTCGGCATCTTCGAGGTCTTCGCCGACACCATCGTCATCTGCACCCTGACCGCCATGGTCATCCTGTGCAGCGGCGTGCCGGTGGGCTATGGCAGTGCGGCAGGCGCAGAACTGACCATCTCCGGCTTTACGGCCACCTACGGCGGCTGGTCGTCCATCTTTACGGCGGTGGCGCTCTGCAGCTTTGCATTCTCCACCATCATTGGCTGGGGCCTCTACGGCTCCCGGTGCATCGAGTTCCTGTTCCACACCGACAAGGTGGTCGGCCCCTTCCTCGTGGTCTACTCCTTCGTGTCCATTCTGGGCGCGACGGTCGATCTGGGCCTGCTGTGGAGCATCGCCGACACCTTCAACGGACTGATGAGCATTCCGAACCTCATAGCCCTGCTCCTGCTGTCCGGCACGGTGGCAAAGCTCACGAAGGAGTTCTTCGCGGGCGAGGGCGCAGGAAAGTAAAGAATCATTCAAAGCGCCCTCCGGCCCGCGCCGGAGGGCGCTTTGCTGTCAATAAACCTATGGATTTGTCTACTTTCTCTGCAAAAAAATCAAAAAGTATAAAAATTTCATGGAAATTATAGAAAATGACATTGAAAGTGTTTTAACAAAGTGGTAAAGTAAAAGCAAAGAGAGTCGTACCCGCCGCCCGGCGGGGCGCAAAATCAGGAGGTTTTACCAATGGCTGATCGTATCGTTCTGAATACTATTTCTTATCATGGCCACGGCGCTATCGAGAACATCGTTCCCGAGCTGACCGCCCGCGGCTACAAGAAGGCTTTCGTCTGCTCTGACCCCGACCTTCTCAAGTTCGGCGTCACCAAGAAGATCACCGACCTGCTGGACGCTGCAAACTTCGCCTACACCGTCTACAGCGAGATCAAGCCCAACCCCACCATCGCCAATGTGCAGGACGGCGTGGCCGCTTTCAAGGCCGCAGAGGCTGACTGCATCGTGACCATCGGCGGCGGTTCTTCCATGGACACCGCAAAGGCCATCGGCATCATCATCAACAACCCCGAGTTCGCCGATGTGCGCTCTCTGGAAGGCGTCGCTCCCACCAAGAAGCACGCCGTCTTTACCATCGCTGTCCCCACCACCGCCGGTACTGCCGCTGAAGTCACCATCAACTACGTCATCACCGATGTCGAGAAGAAGCGCAAGTTCGTCTGCGTCGATACCAACGACATCCCCGAGATCGCTGTGGTTGACCCCGATATGATGGCCTCCATGCCCAAGGGTCTGACTGCCGCCACCGGTATGGACGCTCTGACCCACGCCATCGAGGGCTACATCACCAAGGGCCACTGCACCATCTCCGATATGTTCCATCTGGAAGCCATCAAGCTCATCAGTGAGAACCTGCGCGGCGCTGTTCAGAACACTCCGGAAGGCCGTGAGGGTATGGCTCTGGGCCAGTACATCGCCGGCATGGGCTTCTCCAACGTGGGTCTGGGCATCGTCCACTCCATGGCACACGGCCTGTCCGCTCTGTATGACACTCCCCACGGCGTGGCCTGCGCTATCCTGCTGCCCGTCGGTCTGGAGTACAACAAGACGGTCGCCGGTGAGCGCTATCGTGCCGTCGGCAAGGCCATGGGCGTGAAGGGCATCGACGAGATGAACGACGCACAGGCCGCAGATGCCACCATCGCCGCTGTCAAGCAGCTGAGCGCTGACGTGGGCATCCCCGCAAACCTGAACGGCATCCTGAAGGAAGAGGATATCCAGTTCCTCGCCGAGTCCGCTTATGCTGACGCCTGCCGTCCCGGCAACCCCCGCGACACCAGTGTGGAGGAGATCGTGGAGCTGTACAAGAGCCAGCTGTAAGCTGAGTCGGAGCGATTTACCCTTATAAAAAATACAGGCCGCTGTAAAATAACCTCTCAGTCTCGCATTCGCTCGACAGCTCCCCTACCGAGGGGAGCCTCTGGCGAAAAGGCAAGGCTATCCGTCATGCCAAAGCCTCCCCTCGCCAGGGGAGGTGGCAGCGCGTTAGCGCTGACGGAGAGGTTTCTTACAGCGGCCTTTTTGCGTAAAAATCCCGTCTCCCTCTTGCGGACGCGGCCAAAACTGCATACAATAGCCCTATAACCGTTTATATGTGAAAGGAAACACGCAATGGAGCTGAATTTTTATACCCTCTGCGTCATCTATCTGGTCTACTCGTTCCTCGGCTGGGTAGCCGAGACGGTGGTGGCGACCATCAAGGGCCGCGCTTTCGTCAACCGTGGCGTGGCGTCCGGCCCGTTCTGCTTCGTGTACGGCACGGCGGCTGTGCTGATGGCGGTGGGCTTTGCCGACCTGCGCTCGACGCCGGTGGCCCTCTTCCTCGGCTGTGCGGCCAACGCCACCGTGGTGGAGTGGGTGACGGCCAAGCTGCTCGAGAGGATGCACCGCCGCCGCTGGTGGGACTACTCAGACAAAAAGTTCAATCTGGACGGCTACGTCTGCCTGCAATACTCGGTGCTCTGGGGCCTGCTGGGCATGGCAAGCGTGCTGTGGGGCAACGTCCTGCTGCTGCGGCTCTGCGCCCTGCTGCCGGGCTGGCTGCTGCATGTCGGCGTCTGGGTGGCGATGACGCTGGCCGTCCTCGACCAGCTGGGCGCAGCGCTGGCCGTCAACCGGTACGCCGCCAGCCATCCGAGGCTGGAACAGCTCAACCTCGAGCTGGAAAAGCACTCGGACAAGCTGCGTCAGCGGCTCATCGCCCATGTGGAAAAGCGTATCCAGCGGGCTTACCCGACCATCGTCCAGCCCGAGCCGACTGTTCAGAAAGAAAAGGCTCTGAGCTTCGGCGACCTCGTCTGGCTCTTTGTCATCGGGGCTTTCCTCGGCGACGTGGTGGAGACGCTGTTCTGCCGGGTGACGGCGGGCGTCTGGATGAGCCGCTCGAGCCTCGTGTGGGGACCCTTCAGCGTGGTGTGGGGGCTGGCGCTGGTCATGGCGGCGGTCCTGCTGCGGGGCAGCGAGGAGCGGAGCGACCGCTCCATCTTCCTGTTCGGCTTCGTGATGGGCGGCGCGTATGAGTATATCTGCAGCGCCGTGGGTGAGCTGCTGTTCGGCGTCATCTTCTGGGACTACAGCGGCTTCAAGTTCAATCTGGGAGGCCGTGTCAACCTGCTCTACTGCTTCTTCTGGGGCATCGCGGCGGTGGTCTGGATCCGGTACGGCTACCCCCTCGTCGCAAAGCTGATGACAAACCTGAAAAAGCACATCCTGCCCTGGATGACCGTGGTGCTGACGGTGTTTATGGCCGTGAACATGGGGCTTTCGGCACTGGCGCTGGCCCGGTACGACGCCCGCACCAGCGGCATCGCCCCGGCGAACCAGCTGGACGTCTTCCTCGATGAGCACTTTGATAACGCCCGGATGGAACGGGTGTACCCCAACGCCAAAAAAACCGGCTGACCCGGCAGCCAGAAACGCAAAAAAGCACTGCACCCGCCCGCTTTTGGGGAGTGCAGTGCTTTTGGTTTGTTCAGTCCTTACTGAGCGGAAAAGACCTTTACCTCGTCCTTGTCCATGAAGGCGGCACCGGCAAAGCCTGCTGCTTCCAGCTGGCCCAGCTGCTTGCCGAGCTTCTTGCCCTGAGGCAGGACGGTGACATTGTAGGTATCGCGCAGGGCAGCGGCCTTGCTCAGGACGGCGGTGAAGTCAGCGTCCTTACCGTAGAGCAGTGCGATCTTCTGCTTTGCGCCAGGGATCTGATAACCCTGCTCGAGCAGGATGCCGCAGACGCGCTCAAAGCCGATGGAGAAGCCGACTGCCGGCACCTGCGTGCCGAGGAACTTGCCCACCATGTTGTCATAGCGGCCGCCGCCGGCGACTGCGCCGCTGAACTGCGGGCAGGTGATTTCGAAGACCATGCCGGTGTAGTAGCCCTGACCGCGCACGAGGCTGGGGCAGTAGGCCACCTGATAGCGGCCTGCGGCCATGGCGTTGGCAGTAGCGAGGACGTACTTGAGGTCGTCGGCGATGGCGGGGTCTGCGCAGCGGGCGGCCACAGCGTCCAGCGTCACCTCGCCGGCGGCGATGAAGTCGGCCAGTGCGTTGACCGCGCTCTCGGGCAGCTGCTTCTCGAGAAGCTCGGCCTTCACGCCGTCGGCACCGATCTTATCCATCTTGTCGAAGGTGATGCAGACGGAATCCAGCGTGTCAGCGGCAAAGCCCATGCTCTCCAGCATCCCGCGCAGGATGCGGCGGTCATTGATGTTGACGGTGAAGCCGTCGAAGCCGATGCCCAGCAGGGCGCGGGTGGTCACGTCGATGAGCTCGACCTCGGCGTTGGGGCTCTCGTCGCCCAGAATGTCGATGTCGCACTGGACGAACTCGCGCAGACGGCCCTTCTGGGGGCGCTCGGCGCGGAAGACGCGGTCGGTCTGGATGACCTTGAAGGGGTGGGGAAGCTTGTCTTTGTTGGCGGCGTAGAAGCGGCTCAGGGGCAGGGTCAGATCATAGCGCAGGCCCATGTCGGAGAGCTCTTTCGGGTCGCCGGAGTTCAGGGCGGCGGTGAGCTTGTCGCCGCGCTTGAGCACTTTGAAGATGAGGTTCAGGTTGTCGCCGCCGTCGGACTTGTCGAGGTTCTCCATATCCTCCAGCATGGGGGTGGAGATGCGCTCGAAGCCGGATGCGCGGTAAGTCTCAAGAATTTTGCCCTGAATGTAGTCGCGCAGGGTCTGCTCGTTGGGCAGAAGGTCGCGCATACCTTTTAAGGCCTGAGTTTTCATAGTATAGTCCTCTTTCTGTATATCAAAAATAAAATAACATCCAATACTTATCTATTATAAAGAATACTGTCTTTTTGTCAATCGAAAAGGACACACTATTCTCTGAGGTGATGCATGAAATGCAGAAAACAAGACCCTGGGGCATCCTGGCGGCGGGCGCGGCCATTCAGGTATTGACAGGCCTGCCCGCCGCGTGGGGCGTGTTTCAAAGACCCGTCATGGAGGAATACGGCCTCAGCGAGCAGGGGGCAGGCTATGCCTTCGGAGTGCTCATCGCATTTTTCGGCATAGGGTGCGTCATCGGCGGCTTTCTGCAGGATAAGCACGGCCCTCGTTTTGCAGCTTTGTGGGGGACGGGCCTGCTCTGCAGCGGATTCTTCGCGGCGGCGGCTCTCCCGGCAGAGAAGGGGAGTGCTTTTTTCGGGGTGTTCAGCATCCCGGCGGGGCTCGGCACGGCCTTTCTCTATCCGTCCATCCAGTCCTGCGCCCAGAAGTGGTACAAGGGCCGGAAGGGTCTCGCCACCGGCGTCATCGGGGGCGCAGTGGGGTTGAGCGGAGCGTTCCTGACCGTCTTTGTCCGCACGGCGCTGCGGGGTTTCGGGCCGGTGCAGGGCATCCGGGGCGCGTTCTGGGCGCTGGGTGCGCTGACCCTGCCGGTCTGCCTCGTGGGCAGTGTATTGCTGACCGACCCGCCGCCCGAAAAGCCTCAGCCCAGCCAGCAGGGAAAGGCTAAGGCCGCGCCGCCCCTCGACCTCTCGCCCCGTCAGATGCTTGGCACGCGGCAGTACTGGCTCTGCGCCGGAGCGGTCTGCTTTTCCACCCCGGCGGTGCTGCTGTTCAGCCCCATCATCCTGAAGCTTGGGATGGAGCGGGGGCTGGACGAGAGCGCCGCCCTCTGGGCCGTGGTGCTGGGCAGCGTGGGCAGTGCGGCCGGGCGGCTGCTGATGCCCCTGCTCAGCGACAAGATCGGCCGCCGCCCCACCGACCTCATCCTCTTCGGCGTGTCGCTGGGACTTTCGGCGGTGTTCCTGTTTGCCCGGGGATGGGCCGTCGTGGCAGTGTATGCGGGGCTGACGTTCTGCTACTCGGCGCTGGCGGCGGTGCTGCCCGCCCTCTCCACCGATCTGTTCGGCCTGCCCCACGCCGGGGTGAACTACGGCTTTCTGGCGCTGGGCCAGAGCGTGGGAAGCCTTTTGTTCCCCTGCATCGCTGATTTCTGGGGATTCGAGCAGGGACGGCACATCCTCGCCATCGTGGGTGCGGCGGCGGGCTTCGCCTGCATCTGGGCCGTCACGCCGGTGCGGCGGGAGCCGCAGAAAAAACCGAATTGAGAAGTTGCGCTCCTGCGCAGAAAAACGAAAATGGCAAAAAGATTGCGAAAAATTTGTCAGAAATGACTTGCAAATTGGGCCAACGTCCTCTATAATAAAATTGTGCGTGGTAGTACCGGGAGAGGCGCTGAAAAGAGAGCGGCACGGCCCGGTCAATGCAAGGCGGCAGGGGAGAAAAGCTTCTGCCGCACGGCATCAATTTGTCAAAAGGAGAGTATGATTATGACCTATTCGCAGCAAGTACAGAATATGTGCCCGATCACCAAAGGTCCTAAGCATGGTCCGGCCCCCATCCCCGAAGAGGGCGCATGGGTCAAGGCCTATGAGATCAAGGACATCAGCGGCTACACCCATGGTGTGGGCTGGTGCGCACCTCAGCAGGGTACCTGCAAGCTGTCTCTGAACATCAAGAACGGCGTCATCGAGGAGGCTCTGGTGGAGACCATCGGCTGCTCCGGCATGACCCACTCTGCTGCTATGGCAGGCGAGATCCTGCCCGGCAAGACCATTCTGGAAGCTCTGAACACCGACCTCGTCTGCGACGCCATCAACGTGGCTATGCGCGAGCTGTTCCTGCAGATCGTCTACGGCCGCAGCCAGACCGCTTTCTCTGAGGACGGTCTGCCCATCGGCGCAGGTCTGGATGACCTGGGCAAGGGCCTGCGCTCCATGACCGGCACCATCTTCTCCACCAAGGAGAAGGGCGTCCGTTATCTGGAGCTGACCGAGGGCTACATCAACAAGCTGGCTGTGGATGCCAACGGCGAGGTCATCGGCTATCAGTTCGTCAAGCTGGGCAAGATGATGGAAGACATTCGTCATGGTAAGACCCCCAACGAGGCTTACGAGAAGAACGTGGGTACTTACGGCCGCTTCAGCAAGGAAGCAGGCGCTGTCAAGTACATCGACCCGCGTGAGGAATAAGAGAGGAGGAACAACTCATGGCAACTTTTGAATCTATGGATCGCCGCATGCCGAAGATCGAGGCATGCCTGAAGGCCAACGGCCTCGAATCTCTGGACGCCTGCAACGAGATGCTCCTCGCTAAGGGCATCGACTGCGACAAGATCGTCCGCGGCGTGCAGCCCATCTGCTTTGATAACGCTGTCTGGGCTTACACCCTGGGTACCGCTATCGCCGTCAAGCGCGGCCTGACCGATGCTGCCGAGTGCGCAGCCGCCATCGGCGAAGGTCTGGAAGCTTTCACCATCCCCGGTTCTGTCGCTGAGCAGCGTCAGGTCGGTCTGGGCCACGGCAACCTGGGCGCTCGTCTGCTGAGCGAGGACACCACCTGCTTCGCTTTCCTGGCAGGCCACGAGTCCTTCGCCGCTGCTGAGGGTGCTATCGGCATCGCCCGCACCGCAAACAAGGTCCGCAAGACCCCCCTGCGCGTCATCCTGAACGGCCTGGGCAAGGACGCCGCTTACATCATCTCCCGTATCAACGGCTTCACCTATGTGCAGACCGAGTACGACATCCCCACTCAGACCCTGACCGTCGTCAAGGAGATCCCCTTCTCCGAGGGCGAGCGCGCAGCTGTCAAGTGCTACGGCGCTAACGACGTCATGGAGGGCGTTGCCATCATGAAGAAGGAGGACGTCCAGTGCTCCATCACCGGCAACTCCACCAACCCCGTCCGCTTCCAGCATCTGGTCGCCGGCACCTATAAGAAGTGGGCTATCGAGAACGGCAAGAAGTACTTCTCCGTCGCTTCCGGCGGCGGCACGGGCCGTACCCTGCACCCCGATAACGTCGCAGCCGGCCCCGCCAGCTACGGCCTGACCGACTCTCTGGGCCGCGTCCACGGCGATGCTCAGTTTGCAGGTTCCTCTTCTGTGCCTGCACACGTCGAGATGATGGGCCTCATCGGCATGGGCAACAACCCGATGGTCGGCGCTACTGTCGCCTGCGCTGTTGCTGCTGCACAGGCCAACGCCTAAATCCTTTTCCCAAGTTCGGCAGAGGGGGCTGCTTGTAAAAGGGCAGCTCCCTTTTTATGCTGATAGATGTTCGCAACCACAAACCACGAAGCAAGCAAGGAAGGAAAATCATGAAGAAAGCTCAGATCAAAAAGAGCGTGTCTGCACTGGCTATGGCAGCGGTCATCGCGGTCAGCCTGTTTGGCTACGGCTGCGGTGCAAAGCCTGCCTCTACCAGTTCTGACGCGGGTGTGTCCGGTGACTTCACCGGCACTGCCAAGGGCTTCGGCGGCGACGTTTCCGTCACCCTGACCCTGACCGACGGCGCCATCACCGGCTGTACCGCCGAGGGCAAGGACGAGACCCAGGGCGTCGGCTCTGAGGCCATCGCCAAGATGCCCGGCGAGATCGCCGAGAGCGGCAGCATCGCTGTGGACGGCGTGTCCGGCGCTACCGTCACCTCTACCGCCATCAAGGAGGCTGCTGCAGCTGCTCTGACCGCTGCCGGCCTGAACCCCGATGACTACAAGACCGCTGTGGAGAACAACGCTACCGCCGAGGACTCCACCGTTGACGCAGATGTCGTCGTCGTCGGTGCAGGCGGCGCAGGCATGACTGCTGCCATCACCGCTGCCGCTGAGGGCAAGACCGTCGTCATCCTCGAGAGCCAGTCCATGGTGGGCGGTAACTCCGTCCGCGCTACCGGCGGCATGAACGCCGGCAAGACCGTCTATCAGGATGAGAACGAGTTCGGCGAGTCTGCCGGCGTCGAGAAGACCCTGAAGACTGCTGCCGAGAAGTACGCCGACAACAAGACCATCACCGCTCTGGCAAAGACCGTCTCCGAGCAGTGGGCTGCCTATCAGGCCAACCCCACCGGCTACTTCGACTCTGTCGAGCTGATGGAGCTGGATACCATGATCGGCGGCAAGGGCATCAACGACCCCGAGCTGGTCGAGACTCTGTGCGCAAACTCCGCTGACGCCATCGACTGGCTGGACGAGCACGGCATCACCCTGCACAACGTCTCCAGCTTCGGCGGTGCATCCGTCAAGCGCATCCATCGCCCTGTGAACGCAGAGGGCAAGACCGTTTCCGTCGGCTCCTACATGATCCCCCTGCTGCAGGAGAACTGCGAGAAGGCCGGCGTCAAGATGATGCTGGACACCACTGCAACTGAGATCCTGACCGATGCCAACGGCGCTGCCGTGGGCGTCAAGGCCACCGGTGCTTCCGGTGAGACCGTCACCGTCAACGCCAAGGCAGTCGTTCTGGCTACCGGCGGCTTCGGCGCAAATCTCGACATGGTCGTCAAGTACAAGCCCGAGCTGAAGGGCTTCATGACCACCAACGCCCCCGGCATCCAGGGCCAGGGCATCGAGATGGCTGAGGCCATCGGCGCTGCTACCGTGGACATGGACCAGATCCAGATCCACCCCACCGTTGAGGCCAACACCGCTGCCCTCATCACCGAGGGCCTGCGCGGCGACGGCGCTATCCTCATCAACGAGGAAGGCCAGCGCTTTATCGACGAGGTCGGCACCCGCGACGTCGTCTCCGCCGCTGAGATCGCCCAGACCGGCAGCTACAGCTGGCTGGTCGTCGATCAGGCCATGGCCGATGCTTCCAGCGTCATCCAGGGCTACATCAAGAAGGGCTACACCGTCACCGGCGCTACCTACGAGGAGCTGGGCAAGGCTATGGGCGTCGATGCCGCTGCCTTCGCAGAGACTATGGAGAAGTGGAACGGCTGCGTTGAGGCCAAGAATGACCCCGACTTCGGCCGCACCAGCTTCGCCAACCCCCTGAACACCGCGCCCTACTACGCTGTGAAGGTCACCGCCGGTGTCCATCACACCATGGGCGGCCTGAAGATCAACGCCAACACCGAGGTGCTGAACGAGAAGGGCGAGGTCATCCCCGGCCTGTTCGCAGCAGGTGAGGTGACTGGCGGCGTCCACGGTGCAAACCGTCTGGGCGGCAACGCTGTTGCTGACTTCACCGTCTTTGGCCGCATTGCCGGTGCCGCTGCCAGCGACTACGCTGCATGAGCACCCGCAAGCAGCCTCAACCGGCAAAAGGCGCAAAACGCCTGAGCTGGAAGGCAAACCTCCTCTTCGCAGCCGTTATCCTGACGGCAGCTGTCCTGCTGATCTTTCTGCTGCGTCCGCGCAGCAAGGCGGAACCGCTGGCAGCAGTCGTGGACTTCGGCGGCGGCATCACCGAGGTGCTGCCGCTGGATAAGGACTACGATTACCTGTACGATGTGGGCAGCTATGTCGTTCATTTACAGGTAAAAGACGGCACCATCTCGTTTCAGGACAGCCAATGCCCGGACCATGTCTGTGAGAAGTTCGGCCAGCTGAGCGAGGAAGGTGCATGGGCGGCCTGCGTCCCTGCCGGGGTGTATGTGCAGCTGGCTCCGCTGAGCGAGGCCGAAACTGCATCCTGATAGGAAAAAAATAAGAGACACCCGCATTGCTCTGAAAAGGGCGCTGTGGGTGTCTCTTTTTGCATAAAAACGGGCGTGTATTTTGTAAATAAAGGGTGAAATGAAATTTGGACGCTTGAGTATTTTGGTGAAATGCGATACACTACCAATAACAGATTTTTCGTGCAAAGGGGCAACTATGCCCTTTTGCATCGACTAGGAGGAAAAGCATGATCTGGAAAAAGAAAAAGGATGCAGCGGCTCAGTCTGCTGAGGCTGCCGGGGAAATGACCGGAGCCAAGGGTAGGACCGGTGCAGGCGCATTTGCCAAAAAGAACTGGAAATGGCTCGTGCCGCTGGTCGTCGTGGCGGCAGCGGGCGCTGTCTTTCTCATAGGCGGCGGCAGGAATGGCGCTGCCAGCCGCGATGTGACCTACGCCGAGACGACGCCGGTCCGTCAGGATGTCTCCAACTCCCTGAGCGGCACCGGCACGCTGAACCCGGCCAATACATATACCGTCAAGTCTCTGGTGGACGGCAAGATCCTCACCGGCGGCTTTGAAGAGGGCGACAAGGTGGAGGAGGGCGATGTGCTCTACACCATCGACAGCTCGGACGCTTCCACCAATTTGGAAAAAGCCAGCATTGCCCTGCAGCAGGCCCAGCGCAGCTATGACAAGACTGTGGACCGCCAGTATGTCCGCGCAGAGGTGGACGGCACCGTCAGCAGCCTCAAGGTCGCAAAGGGCGACGAGGTGACCAGCGGCCAGGAGGTGGCGGTCATCCGCGACAGCTCCAAGATGCTGCTGAACCTGCTGTTCCCGGCAGCCGATGCCGCCAACTTCTCGGTGGGCCAGAGCGCTGACGTGGTGCTGGACGGCACCTTTGAGACGCTGAAAGGCACCATCACCGCCGTCACCGGCACCGATGAGCTGAGCACCGGCAACCTGCTGGTGCGCACCGTCACCATCCGGGTCAACAATGCCGGCGGTCTGACCACCGCCCAGGCCGCTACCGCCAGCGTCAACGGCGTCAGCTCCATCGCCTCTGCCACCTTTGCCTATCAGGCAGAGCGCACCCTGACCGCTCAGGCCAGCGGCACCGTTTCCGCCATCAATGTGCAGGAGGGCGGCGCGGTCTCCAAGGGTGACATCATCATCGAGCTGACCGGCGACGATCTGACCGAATCCATCCAGTCTGCTTCCGAGTCCCTGCGCAGCGCTGAGATCTCGATGCAGAATCAGCAGGACAATATGTCTAACTACACCATTACCTCGCCCATTAGCGGCACCATCATTGAGAAGGACGCCAAGCAGGGCGACGCCCTGACCTCCGGCAGCACCCTCTGCGTCATCTACGACCTGAGCTATCTGGAGATGGTCATCAATGTGGATGAGCTGCAGATCGGCGCACTGTCCGTGGGCCAGAAAGTCCAGCTCACCGCTGACGCTGTGACGGACAAGACCTATGTCGGCACAGTCACCCGTGTGTCCATGAAGGGCAGCTCCAGCGGCGGCACCACGACTTACCCCATCACCATCCGCATCGATAACACCGACGGCCTGCGCCCCGGAATGAACGCCAATGCTGAGATCGTCGTGGCCGAGGCCGGCAACGCTCTCGTCGTGCCGAATGCTGCCGTTATCCGCGGCGGCTATGTGCTGGTGAGCAAGAAGTCTCCCAGCGCAGCCAATGCGGTGGAAGACATGGACGCACCGGACGGCTATGTCTACGTCAAGGTCGAGACCGGCGTCAGCGATGACAGCTACACCGAGATCAAGAGCGGCCTGCAGGAGGACGACACGGTGGCCTACGACACCAGCTCTGTGTCGGATGACTATTACAGCGACAGTATCTGGTAAGGAGGTGCCCCATGAGCGCTCTGATCGAATTTGAGCAGGTGTGCAAGTATTATCAGATGGGCGATACGCTGGTAAAGGCCGCCGACCACATCACGATGAAGATCGAGAAGGGGGAGTTTGTGGCCATCGTGGGCCAGTCCGGTTCGGGCAAGTCCACCTGCATGAACATCATCGGCTGTCTGGACGTCCCCACCTACGGCACCTACCGGCTCAACGGCAGGGACGTGGGCAAGATGAACCGAGACGAGCTGGCAGATGTGCGCAACGAGATGCTGGGTTTCATCTTCCAGCAGTATAACCTTCTGCCCCGCCTCAACCTGATGGAGAACGTGGAGGTGCCGCTGATCTACGCGAATATCTCCCGCGCCGAACGCCACCGGATGGCGCAGGAAGTGCTGGAAAAGGTGGGTCTGGGGGATAAGCTCAAAAATCTGCCCAACCAGCTCTCCGGCGGCCAGCAGCAGCGTGTGTCCATTGCCCGTGCTCTGGTGCGCAACCCGGCGGTCATCCTCGCCGACGAGCCCACCGGCGCTCTGGACTCCCACACTGGCCGCGAGGTCATCGGGATGCTCCAGCAGCTCCACAGGGAGGGGCATACCGTGGTGCTCATCACCCACGACAATTCCATCGCCGTGCAGGCGGAGCGTATCATCCGTCTGGAAGACGGTCAGGTGGTGTACGACGGCGACGCCCACGCGCCTGAGGCTGTCGTGCAGCCCACTCTGTCCGGCGAAGCGGCACAGGAGGAAGCAAAATAATGGTATTAGAGACTTTCCGTCAGGCACTGCAGAACGTCTGGAGCAATAAACTGCGCACGTTTCTGACCATGCTGGGCATCATCATCGGCGTCATGGCGGTCATCGTCATCGTCGGTCTGGGCAACGGCATGACCAGGAGTATGCGGGACAGCTTTTCCGCAATGGGAACCAACACCCTCTCCATCCAAATATGGGGCTATGGTTCCCGCACTGCGACGGTGGATGATCTGTACGACATCGTCAAAAAGAACCCAGAACTGCTTTCCTCCATCTCGCCGCAGCTGGATTTCAGCGACAACACCCCCAAGGTGGGTACGACGAACTACCGCTACGGTACGGTGTACGGCGTGGATGAGAACTACATCGAGTCGAAGGGCTACACCCTCGCCAAGGGCCGGAACATCCAGTATATGGACATCGCAGACAACAAGCAGATCTGCGTCATCGGCGATTACATCAACCGCACGGCCTACGGCGGCAATGCGGTGGGCCAGACCATCAAGCTTGGCCCCTATAAGTTCCGCATCGTGGGTGTGCTGAAGGCCAAGATCTCCAACTTCGACCAGCAGGAGGGCAGTGACGACGATGCCGTCTACCTGCCCTACACCACGGCCATGCGCCTTTCCAACGAAAGCTCGCCGGACTCCTACTCCGCCATCATGGTGGACGAGGGCCAGGCCAACGAGGCCAAGGCTGCGGTGGAGCAGGGACTGTATGACATCTTCAAGAGCGACAATGCTTACTACGTCTACAGCGCCAGCGAGTGGCTGGAAGAGATGAACAAGATGATCAACATGGTCATCGTCATCCTCACCGGCATCGCCAGTATCTCGCTGCTGGTGGGCGGCATCGGCATCATGAACATCATGCTGGTGTCCGTCACCGAGCGCACCCGTGAGATCGGCATCCGCAAGGCCATGGGCGCAAAGGAAAAGACCATTCTGGCCCAGTTCGTCACCGAGGCGGCCACTACCTCGGCTCTTGGCGGCACGCTGGGCATCGTCCTCGGCTACATCGTGTCGGCCATCGCCAATCAGGTGCTGCCCATGTTCACCGATGGCATGGACATCACGGTCAGCCCGTCCTTCAACTCCATCGCGGCAGCTTTCGGCATCTCGGTATTCATCGGAGTGCTGTTCGGCTATCTGCCCGCAAAACGCGCCGCGCGGCTCAATCCCATCGACGCGTTGAGATATGATTAACCTCTCCGTCTGTGCCTTTGGCGCAGCTACCTCCCCTGACGAGGGGAGGCCTTGGCAGTACGGAAAGCTTTCTCTCTTCGCCAGAGGCTCCCCTCGGTAGGGGCAACAACGACGACCGCCGCCAGTGGCGGAAACAGGGAGTCGTTGCTGGGGCAGCGGCCAGCAAGACGCGCGCAATGCGCAGCGGATGCTGGGTGCCGCAACCCGGCCTTGTCGAGCGAAGCGAGACTGAGAGGTTTAACATTTTTTATAAGGAGATCACAATGAAAAAACGTCTTCTCGCATTTCTGCTGGCGGTCAGCATCGCGGTGTCGATGCTGGTGATGCCGGCATCGGCTGCGGGCAACAACACCGCCGTCCAGTTTGCCATCACGCTGGGTGCTATGGATTCCGAGCAGTCCGGCGCACTGAATGCAGCCGTGACCCGCGGCGCATTTGCCAGAATGCTGACCTCTTACTCTACCTACCGGGAGAGCGTCTCTTCTCAGGGGGCAGTGGGTACCCTCTACACCGACCTGCCCGGCTCCTCGGTATGGGCGCCCTATGTCCGCATCGCCGTGCAGCAGGGCTGGATGAACGGCTACACCGATGGCAGCTTCCGCCCGAACAACGCCGTCACGCTGGAAGAAGCATGCACTGCAGTGCTCAAGCTGATGGGCTATAAGATGACCGACCTGAGCGGCGCGTTTCCCAACGCCCAGCTCAACAAGGCCAGCGAGATCGGCCTGCGTGCCGGCCTCGACCGCCGTCAGGGCGAAGCGATGAACTACGAGGACTGCGCCGTCCTTCTCTACAATGCCCTCACCGCCAACAACGCCAGCGGCTCGGCCTACGGCACGACCCTTGGCTTTACCGTGAGCAATGGTCAGGTGGACGGCTCCACCATCCTGCTCAGCAGCCTGAAAGGTCCCTTCGTGGCTTCGGAGAGCACGGTGCTGCCCTTTGTCCCTGCCAGCGTCTACCGCAACGATAAGGTCTCCGGCTCCGCAGAGCTGAACAAATACGACGTCTACTACTACAGCGAGAGCCTCAAGACCCTGTGGGTCTATACCCGCCGTGCCGCAGGCCGCATCACCGAGGTGTCTCCCTCGGCCAGCGCCCCCGCTTCCATCACGGTGGCAGGCACGTCCTATACGCTGGGCAGTACGGCCATTGCTTCTCAGGTGTCTTCTCTCAACGGCGGCGGTGTCGGCCAGGTGGTCACTCTGCTGCTGGGCATGAACAATGTGGCCGCAGGCATCATCACCGGCGAGGAGGCCGACGAGGTCTTTTACGGCGTGGTGCAGTCGTCCGCCCGCAACCTTATCGACGAGGACAACAGTGCCGATGTGCTTCAGACCGTCAAGGTCCTGTGTACCGACGGCCTTGCCCGCGAAGTGAATGTAGACAAGAGCCTGAATTTCCCCACCGGCTGGCTGGTGGAAGTGCGGGTCAGCCCCGAAGGCGAGAGCGTGGAAAAAATCGATGAGCGCTCCGTCAGCGGCACTGTGAACGAGAACGCCACCGCGCTGGGCGATATGGCCCTGGCAGATGACGTGCAGATCCTTGATACGAGTACAGGGGGTGTGGCTGGGACGGTTCGTCCCAGCCGCCTATCGGGGGTAAACTTAAAGGCTTCCGATGTCCGCTACTACACCACCAATCCGCAGGGGCAGATCGACACGCTTATTCTGAACGATGTGACCGGCGACCTGTGGTACTACGGTGTGCTGGACGATGTGAAGAATGTCGCCGCCAACTACAGCACCCTTCTCAGCGCCATCCAGGCTGAGCCGGGTGACGGCACCATTGATACCGATGCAGTCGTCAGTCAGGTGAAGAGCATTATGGTACCCACCACCACAGAGATCTTGTGGGGCGTTATCTCCGGCGACATCCTCAGCACGGCATGGGAGCGCCTGACCAGCAACACCGGCGCACTTCTGGGCCTCGGCTTCCAGCAGATCGCCCAGATCACCGGCACTCCCTTCAGCCAGATATTCAACTTCATCGGCAGCGGTGCGACCTATATCGGCTACGTCAACGGCCAGCAGGCCAGTCTGAGCACTTCCATCAAGTATCCTGTGCTGGCTGGCGGCATTGCGGTCTGTCAGGAGACGACCGGCTCTGTCCGCAACATGGTGCAGCTGATGCCCATGAAGATCGACAAGGTGGGTGCGGCCAGCGTCCTTTCCTCCAAGGGCGAAAGGTTTGAAATGGCCGATAATACGCAGGTCTACCTGTGGTACAAGGGTCAATATTACTACACCAAGCTCACTTCCGTCAACTCTGATGATTACTATCTTACCGGCTGGTACGACAACTTTGGCTGCGCCGCTGGCAAAAAGGTGCGTATTATCGTCGCCGTCAAAAAAGACTGATGGCAGGTTATTACAGCCGCCCCGCGCAGCTTGCCCGGCAGATGCGCCAGCTGCTTTTCCCGAGGCGGTGTCCCTGCTGCCGCAGGGTGCTGGGAACGCTGCCGCTCTGTGAGGTGTGTACACCGCGGCTGGAAGAGCTGCGCCGCGGCCCGGTCATGCGGCTGGACGTGAGCCGCCACTATCTGGGTGCTCTGGACGGGGCGGCCGCGCCCTACCGGTATGAGGGCGTCGTCCGCAGCGCCATCCTCCGTGCCAAATACGAAGGCGAAAGCTGGACAGCGGTGGAGCTTGGCGTGGAGATGACGGCCCGGCTGTTCGGGGCAGAGGTGGAGATGCACTGTGCAGAGCCGGTGCCGGGGCTGGTCCCCGGTGCGGCCATCGGTTATGACTGCATCGTTCCGGTGCCTGCCACCAGCCGTCGGCGCGGCTACAATGTGCCGGAACGGATGGCGCAGCCTCTGGCCCATGCACTGGGCCTCCCGCTGCTGCCAAAGGCGCTCTGCCGCGTCCGGGCCGGACGCCATCAGGCAGGACTCTCGCTGGACGAGCGTCTGGCAAATGCGGCCGGTGCCTTCCGGGCGCAGGAGCCGGAACTCGTGGAAGGGAAGCGGGTGCTGCTGGTGGATGACGTCATCACCACCGGCGCTACCGCCGCAGCCTGCGCGCAGGCACTGTTGGATGCGGGCGCCCACAGCGTCTTTGCCGTGGCAATGGCAGTCGCCGAAAATGAAATGGACGCACCATCGAGAGCTTCTGGACAATGAGCGAAAAATCCAGAAAAAATCCAAGAAAAATAAAAAAAGCGCTTGACAAAACGGCCTATAGCGGGTATACTAATGGAGCTGTGAGCGATGAGCCACAACAAATATCCGGGTGTAGCGCAGTTTTGGTAGCGCGCTTGAATGGGGTTCAAGAGGCCGTGAGTTCGATTCTCGCCACTCGGACCAAACAAAAATAATCCGAACTTGTTTCCGATAGGAGATGGGTTTGGATTATTTGTTTTCTTCGGAAAATTAGCGTTTGCGAAGCAATGAAAGCCCCAGTGGGGCTTTTAAGCGACGGAACGGTCTGCGTTAGCAGATGGAGGAACCTTGCCCCGACAAGTTCCACGCAGGTGTCCGTGGAAGATGAAATCCGAAAGCATAGATTGACCGACACAAACCAAACGATGATTTCAGGAGGACACGATTATGAAGTATGATGCAAGAGCTTGCCATTTCAACATGGACACCGGCTGCGTGGAGCTGCTGCTCCGGGATGGGAGAAAAATATTCATCAACTGCACCGGGGTCGAGGATGCGCTGGACGTTACTATGGCGCAGCGATCAGAACTGGACTATCTCATCTACAATGACCCGCTGGCGTATGCCGAACTGATTCTGAACCGTGAGCCGGAGGAATATTTGAGGAATGCAGCAGGAACCCATGGATTAGAAGATTGATAGTAAAACAAAAATAGAGTGAACCCTTGAGTAGGGCGCACCCTATAAAGTTATCTTAAGGGGCTGTTGCAAAATAGCTCTCCGAAAAAATTATGCACAAAACCCGGAATCTTTTCATGGCCAAAACGGCTCAAAAAGGGTTCCGGGTTTCTATTTTTGCACTATTTCTTTGTGCAAGTTGCTATCGCATTTTTATTTTGCAACAGCCCCTTATTTGCACTCTAAATCCTTAATATGGGAATTTAGAGAGATGAAATTTTCGCTATCAGCTTTCATTAGTTCTGAAGCATTATCCCAGAAAGCAAGAGTATAGCGTTTTCCCTCTTCAATAATAGCCTCAGCAACTGGGTAATGATCACTATCACCTACGACTAAAATAATTTCATCGTCTGGTTCGATTACTCCAGTGTACAAGTCTTTCAAAACTTCTTTATCGAATCCAGTATCAACACGTTTCTCTTTATTTTTAGCATTACGCGTTGGAGTGAAAACTTCAAATCCGGCCTTTTTGGCAGCATTCCATAAACTATCATTGTCAGTGGGACGGGAACCATATAATACAGCTCTTTTGATATCTGAAATATCCCCACAACACACTATATCAAGCAGTTTGCCGAAATCATAGGCCCACGGCATATCACAGATTTTATTGTCATGGGCTTCATAAACATCTGCAACCATCCCTTTAGCTACAGCCGAATGATATTTTCCCTCAATCCAAACATTAGAATTATCAACATAAACACATTTTCCCATAGATGGATACCTCCATTTGAATTTTTGACTAATTAATAATAACACCGAAAAGAAAATTTATCAAGATTGTTTTGATTTCCAAAATCCGCTAGATACAAAAACAGGGTGCGCCCCGAAGGACGCACCCTGCAAAAAGCCACACACGATAAGTAAGACAGGGAGTTCCCCAACGGGAACTTCCTGTTTTTCGTTGTTTGCATAAGGAGCATAAAACATATCTTATTATTTGCTTTCTTCTAATCACAGTAATAGCGTATATTCTTAACTGGAATTTTGAAAAAATGGCAGATACAGCGATTACATTGGTGTCGATCGCTGTAGGTGTGTATATTGCAGCGGTGTCCGCTTTGCTGGGAAGTCCATACGCCAAAGAATTAAAGCAAGAAACTGACAAGAAAAAAACAGGAAATACGTTATTGGGAACATTGCAGGACTATTTTAGATGCGCAGGAAAATTTGGCGTTGTGACTATTATTGTTAGTTGTCTGTACTGCATTCCGTCAACATATATAATACCAGCAAGGATTATGCGAATTGGCTCGGCTATTGCGTATGGTGTGTTCTCCTGTAATATTTTGTTTTTATGGCTTGTATTTATATTTTTGGTTAATTCTTTGGAAAAATCGGTGTGATGCTACAGGAGAAAGGACAACACCAACGAATAGACTTGACATTATAGCATCTGTCATTTAAAATAATCTTAGACAAATACTATTATTGAAAATACGAAAGGCTGTTTTATGGGAAAGATGATCTTAGATGACCTCCGCAAGCGTCTGGAACGTCTGGACGAAGACGCAGATCTGATGATCGACAATAACGACCGCTATCAGATGGTGATTGTAGGCGGCAGTGCGTTCATTTTGTTGGGCAAGCTGACCCGCGCTACTCATGACATTGATGCCTTGAGTGTTCCGAAAGAACTGTACAGTTTGCTTGGCAAGTACGACATCAACACCGATGTGGAAGCCTACATCGACAATTTCCCGTATAACTTCCAAGACCGGCTTCAGCCGCTACCCTTTGGTGGTACAAAGGTGCAGTTCTATACACCCAGTCTGGAGGACTTGGTGATTGCAAAGCTGTGCTCTTTTCGGGACACTGACAAAGCAGACGTAGAGAGTGAGGCTGTGCGGAATTCGTTGGATTGGGATTTGCTGGAACACCTTGCAACGGATGAAGATGAGTTGAGAGCCAGCATCTTGAACGACTGGCGGTATCGGGATTTCTATATCCGCTATCAGGAGTATGTAGAGAGGTGGAAACCATGCGAAAGCTGACATTCGAAGGCTTTTTGAAGCAGTATATGGCAGAGCTTTCCGGGGTTCAAACGGCAAGTGTCCATAAGCTGGCAGATTGCATGGCAGAAAATCCCCGCCTGAGAGAACCGCTGTTCCTCTATGCGCTGACCTTTGATAAAGTGGATTTGTTGCTCCGCTATACCGCAAACAGTGCTGTTGCTGCGGAATATGAGCAGCTTTCCAATCGCTATTCGCTGGCGCAAATGCTGGTGCTTCTGGAAAAGCAATCACCAGAACTGCCGGAAGGCTATCTGAAAGTCTGGCGCAGCTATTGCTCGGTGCGGGATGCCGTCCTTGCAGACAATGACACAAAAGAGTTGATCCATCGCCGAGTATTGGAACTTCAGCAGAAAAAGAAACTGACGAATTATCGCCTTTACACAGACTTAAAGCTGAATCCGGGCAACGTGAACGCATGGCTCAAACACAACGATTCCAGCAAAATGAGCCTTGACTGTGCACGGCAGATTTACAAGTACGCAAAAAGCTACCCATCTGTTCGATAAGAAAAAGGAAGTGAGTCTATGACCGCCGTGATTTACGCCCGCTATTCCAGCGATAATCAGCGCGAAGAATCCATCGAAGGCCAGATTCGCGAGTGTACGGCCTATGCGGAAAAGAACGGTATCACGGTCATCAAACACTACATTGACCGTGCATTCTCGGCAAAAACGGACAATCGCCCGGAGTTCCAGCAGATGATCAAAGACAGCGGCAAAAAGCTGTTTGATGTTGTTCTCGTCTGGAAATTTGACCGCTTTGCCCGGAATCGTTTTGATAGCGCAAACTATAAGATGATCCTGAAAAAGAACGGCGTTCATCTGATTTCCGTCATGGAACCCATTGCCGAGGGCTCACAGGGCATTCTGGTGGAAACCCTTCTGGAAGGTATGGCAGAATACTATTCGGCAGAGCTGTCCGAAAAGGTGATCCGTGGTCAAACTGAGAACGCTCTGAAAGGGAAGTGTACTGGCGGTACGGGAACAATCGGCTACAAAATCGACGAGGAAAAGTTTTATCACCTTGACCCGCTGACTGCTCCGCTGGTGCTGGAAGCCTTTCAGCAGTATGACAACGGCGATAAGATGGTGGAAATCGTAAACTTCCTCAACGACAAGGGCGTCCGCAATATGCAGGGCGGCAAAATGACCCACAGCAGCGTGAACACCATGTTGAAGAACCGTCGTTACATTGGTGAATTGTCTTTTCGAGACGTCGTTGTGCCGGATGCGATTCCGGCTATCGTTCCGAAAGACCTGTTTGACCGGGTGCAGAAGCGTTTGGATAAGAACAAGCGTGCCCCTGCCTGTGGCAAGGCAGACGAGGAATATCTGCTGACCACCAAGCTGTTCTGCGGCAAGTGCGGTGCTCTGATGTTCGGCGAAAGCGGAACCAGTGCTACCGGGCGCACTTACTATTATTATAAATGCGCCAACGTCAAGCGGCGCAAGGGCTGCAACAAAAAGACCGTGCAGAAAGAATGGCTGGAAGAACTGGTCGTCCGGGAAACCATGAAGCTGATTCAGGACGATGCGGTGATCGACAAGATCGTTCAATTGGTCATGGATGTCCAGAATCAGGAGAACACCACGATCCCTCTGCTGGAAAAGCAACTGCGAGAGGTCAACAAAAAGCTGGACAACCTGATGAAGGCAATCGAGGACGGCTTGTACACCCGGACAACAAAAGAGCGGCTGGAAGCGCTGGAAATCCAGAAAGATGAGCTGACTGCAAAAATTGCAGACGAAAAGTTGAAGAAGCCCAGCTTCAATGAGGATTTCATCCGATTCTGGCTGATGAAATTTAGAAAGTTCGATATTTCGCAGAAAAAGCAGCGAAAAACGCTGATTGAAATTTTTGTAAATGCCATTTTCCTGTATGATGACCGGATGCTGATTACGTTCAATTACAAGGATGGCACCCAAACCGTCCGTTTTGAGGACGCTTTGACCGCTGACGCAGCGGAGGAAAAAAGTTCGGATTTGTCCAGCTCTGCTGGACCATAAATCCAACGATTTCACGTTAGAAATCGTTGGATTTTTTTGTTTGCGGGCTGACCTCATTTGGTTTTGACCACAATTTTGACCACAATGCCAAAGATTTTATCTGGTCCAATTAGTGTCGTTCCGTCCAATTTTCAGGCCGAAAACGCCTCGCTGAACAACTGGATCGCACTCTGCCGAATGGATTCCTGAACATATGCAAATACTTCATATCTGTTCAACAATTCCCCAAAACTGTATGTAGCGTTGAGGGGGTTGTAGCAATTATCATTATATTTTAAGAACCGCACCTGTAAGGGTGTTGTACTCGATGGTTTCAGAATAGCTACTGTGGAAGTTGAGATTTTCGTTGCTGCTTAAGAAAACATTGCATTTTGAGACGAAAAGGATATACTGATATTAACTCGATTCCAATATTATAGCAATTCAACTTTTTAACGCAACAGCAACAACGTTGAATTGCATATCGCAAATATGCTGTTTGAATGTTGCACTGATTTCTTGACTTGCGATAGATGGAGGGACTATTATGGCTGCCGCTTTTTAGTCAGTGACAATGGTATGGGAATGTCGGCAGATTTCAAGGATACAATTTTTGATGCGTTTACCCGTGCGGAAAGTCCCCTTACAAATAAAATCCAGCGGGGGGCACCGAACCGCAGGTCACTGAACAGTGACAAATGGATTTGATGCGGCAGTGCAATTTTATTATCGCAATTTTCAAAGATAGTGCCTATTAAAATAGCATATTTGCGATATGCAGTTTGCGGATGTTGCTTGTGCATTAAAAACG